>Ga0265297_10001800_pt1 | contig 47326 bp, 59 predicted proteins | sample Munlanlwell13791_FD_192502 | JGI IMG/M metagenome (GOLD analysis project Ga0265297, IMG submission 192502) | Leachate microbial communities from a municipal landfill in Southern Ontario, Canada - Leachate well 137-91 | ecosystem: Engineered > Solid waste > Landfill > Unclassified | place...
TTCCCTCGCGTAATTTGTCCGGAATGTCCGGTAATTGCGGGGACAAAATACTGTAATTCTTTTGGCTTCAGTCAGATATATAATGTCCACCTCTTAAAGGTGGACATTGTGCGGGAAGCTACAAAAAACAGATATAATTTTTGCACCGGGCAGTAATTCAGGCAGTTTCCAGTCACACTCCTATCCCATCCACTGGCCGATACGATGCCAGTGCATCTCAAGTGTGCGAGAACCAGGGCATCCATTCAGTAAAGCGAAAACCCGCCGCATCTCCACTAGCCCGCCACGTCGGTCTAGTTCCTCTCCGATGTCTCTGGCGATTGGCTCATTGTAAGTGATGGTTTCCTTGTCATTATCCATATAGGCTTTGCATAGTTTCTTGAGTATCTTGATCATCTCCGCATCTCTCATGCTTTCGACGCGTAGGCCTGATTCCTTGCGTTTCCTCTCCCATTGAGCAATTAGGCCTTCCGCAAAAGATGTTTTTGAATACTTCAACTGACTTCTGACGTCATCGCCATACTTCTCCAAAGCAGACATAAGCATATTGGTTGCTCGGTCGTCTGCCAACAGCCCAAGGCCATAGACTGCTCGCAAACGCGTGAGATCATCATCCAGATACTCAATCAATGCAGTAGTTGCTTTCTTGGTGCCGATTCGTGTACAGAACTGCGAAATCTTGTCCGCAAGCGAACCTGCGCTTTCCGCGTCAAACGCAAAGTGTCTAAGCAGAATATCCACCGCACGTTCGTCACCGATTTCCAGAAGAATCCCAATAAGATAGCGAACGTAGGAAGTGACGGAAATCTTGAGAAAGGGGTGTTCCTCTTGTGAATATTTGTCTTCTCTGGCATCGAAATGTAGCTGATCAAGCGCCTGTATAATTACTGGAACCGCTTCAGGGCCTGCTCCTTTGAGTATATTCTGGGCCTTCTCCTTTTCCTTCTCTGGTATTCCATAGTAGATGTTCGTGCGATACGCATCCACGAGGCACTTAACTATTGGATCCCGACTAAAACGATCAGTGGATGACACGATTCTCGTTGGTGTTGTTCCAGTGTCAGCAGTGGTCGTCTTGTTGAATATGGACTTGAACCAATTCATCATTCTTCCTCTTCTTCGCCTAACATATAATATACGAATTCGTAATTTATGAGTTTTTGTACTGCCGCAAGGTGCAAATTTTGGGTCCCCCTATTATTTGTCAAGAAGAAACCTCTCGGTATCTATATGTATGCATTATAGGACTAAATAGTGTGATTATCAAGAAATTCGCATTTTAGAAAGGTTATTTTCCTCGCTAAATTGTCCAATTTGTCCGCTCGTTTTTGGATAGAAATTACGTAACTCTTTATACGGAAAATTGCTACAAAATGTCCACCCTATAAAGGTGGACATTTTGTAGCATCAACACCGGCTTATTCTATCTGCCTAGATCCGGTGCGTCTATTTGCCGGCGGGCTTGCCTGCCAAAGTAACTGACCGGATGAAAACTCTAGCTTCGTCGAGTGGGTATGAGCCCTCTCCGTCAACAAATCCGCCTAGAAAATCCCTTCTGATCACCTGCGATGGATCACTGCCAGTAAAAGTATATCGGGCGATCACTGATGCCGTCTGCACGTCTACAAATGTTAAGTAAATATAGTGCTTGTAAGCGTTAGCGCCATTGCCGTTTTTATCGTCATAACAGCCAATTTGGACTTTTTCGCTTTCCCAGATAACTAGCGTTCCAACCTCTTCATGGGAGCGTGGACGTAAAGTGCCTGGAAGCTGACGTAGCTCTTCGAGAGCGATCGCATTTTGGCCGTTCGAGCCACGCCACATCGGAAGCAACTTTCCCCGTATCGTTAGCGGGAGATTGGATGTGGAAGTCTGGACGCGTGATGATCCAAGAGCCGCTTTTATTATAGTCCCGTATTCGGTTTCATGAGGAACAAATGGTGCAAGTTCCCGTTCGTCTTTCCGTTGGCCGAGTCGACAAACCATGGTGATGACTATAGGAATGGCGAGCGCTACCAGTACTGAGATGCCGAAAATCAATTTCAGCTGACGCCACTCGGCCTTAGTTGGCATGAAAATAAATGATTTCTTTGATTTGGAAGTCATTGCAGTAGTTGTCCTATTGGGACCATCCTATTTGTGGACACCTTATAATCCCAGGATGTCATTTTTGGGAACGTCCCCACGGCACAGGGCGAATACGAAAGCCCGGCCCTCTGCCTACATTTTCTTATAAGGAATAGACGTGGCCGGCTCCGAAACAATAGATTCCTCGCTCACTGGATGCGCGGCCAGAAACACGGATTTACACGCGTCATATTCATTTTTGATTCGTACATTTAGAGACGTCTTCTTGTCATCACCAGTGTCTACTCTATGTATAAATGTCCCGATGTAGGTGGCCTTATTCGGAAAAACATCGAATATGACAATTTTGGGATCGGATGGTTCTAATCCTGCACTGTACATATAGGTCTTATATCCTTTGGGGAACTGTAAGTATGCCGGAGGGAAGGACACGTAATTCGGCAAATAAAACATGAATTCACTTACATAATACCTACCTACCGGTAATTTTGCCGTGAAGTATCCATTATCGGCTATCTGGGTTTTAAAAGCCAGTTTTCCAGGAAGAAGGATGTTGGTATTAACCGATTGCTCATCGGAATAAGGCGAAACGTGCGTAACAATCATCTGTGGGCACACAACCCCGAAAAGCTTCTTTCCGTCGTAACGATAAAGATTCCCCTCAATGAGAATTTGCATCTGGCCAAAAACGATCCCTTCCTGTTCGTTCGGAATAAACCCTGCCTCAGGATTAGTCGCCATGGTCGCGCATCCGGTGATCCCTAAAATTAATAAAACGCAAAAAGAACCTGCGGCAAATATTTTTCTGAATTTTATTAAACGATACGATCCGGTCTTTAGCAAAGATGGTTGCATAACAACTCCTTTTAGTTAGTGGCTTACTTGTTCCGTTCGATCCATTCAGCCACTTGCTTCTTTACTTCTGCAATTTGATCCTTTTTTAATTTCTTTTCAGTTTGCCGCGCACGTATATTAGCTTCCTTATCACCTTGCGACGCGGACAACAAAAACCACCTGTAGGCCTCCGCCATATCTTGCACCACACCTATACCCCTGAAGTAACATTCTCCCAAAGCACCCTGAGCCGCAACAAATCCCTGCTCAGCAGCTTTGCGATACCACTTAACCGCTTCCGCATCATCTTTCCCCACGCCTATGCCATTATAGTAACAGAAGCCTAAATTGAATTGAGAAGCGTAGAAATTCTGCTCGGCGGCTTTGCGATACCACTTCACCGCTTCCTGCTGATCCTTTTCTACACCTTCACCATTGCTATAACACTGGGCCAAATTATGCTGAGCATAAACATCATTCTGCTCAGCGGCCTTACGAAGCCACTTTAGTCCTTCCTGCTGATCTTTCCCTACGCCATCACCATGGAGATAACAGAGGCCCAAATTGGTTTGAGCGGATAGATAGTTCTGGTCGGCAGCTTTTCGAAACAATTCTACCGCTTTCTGTGAATTTTTCTTTACAAATTGCCCATCGCGGTAGAAAACACCCAAAGTGTATTGAGCTTCGGCGAAATTCTGCTCAGCAGCCTTACAATACCACCTCAATCCTTCCTCTTCATCCTTTTCCACACCTATACCGTGAAGGTAACAAAAACCAAGACAGTCTTGAGCTGAAAAAAAGTTCTGGTCGGCGGCTTTACGAAACCACTTCACCGCTTCCACTTCATCCTTAGTCACGCCAAGCCTACCTTGCGATAATATACGACCAAATTCAACCTGCGCTTCGACATCACCGTTCTCTGCCTTAGCCCGGATCTCGGAAAGCTTCTTACCGTCAGCATCGCTTTGCTGAGCGTACAATGTTTGACCGGCTAACATCAGCACCAAGACAAAACCTAATATAAATCTGTTGAATATGCTTCCAGGCGCGCGCGGCTTTAATCCGAATGATTTTCCTAATATGCTCATTTTGCTCTCCTTCTTTTGCCGAACATTGCCGTTGTTAGCGATCCAAAAGGGAATTCGGGACGGAATTCGGGGGACACAATACTTAATTATTATATAACAACAAAGGGGATAGTTCTAATTTTTTGATAAAAATAGATCTATCCCCTCTCCTTTTTTAACCCGAGCACTCCTGAAACTAAAACAGGGTCCCAGTCGTATTCCACGAGGGGAAACCTCTCTCTATCTACAAGTATGTATTATAGGGCTAAATAGGGTGATTATCAAGAAATTCGCGGATTAGAGAGGTTAATCCCTCGCTAATTTGTCCGTTTTGTCCGGTTGTTTTTGGGTGAAAAATCTGCAATCCATTGAGCTATTAAGAGATAGCATTGTCTACCTCTCTTGACGTGGACATCAGCGATAAATCTGTATTTTTGATACTATATTCACTGTACTGGTTGTAATAGTTTGATTCAACCAATTCTTTCTTCAAAGAATCAATTATAAACCCATCGATTCGTTTCCAAATATAAGAAACAAGCTTTACAGGCTTAGGGTTACCTTGCTTATCACAATAATCAAGATTATAGCTTTCAATTTTTTTATAAACAACCAATATGGCTTCTTCAAGTAAATCTTCGCCAAATCGCTGAAGCAGTTCAGGAAATACTATTTTGTGAATTCTAAAGATTAAGAAACCAATATAATGAAAAACAATTTTATCCTTGCTCTTCTTTGATCCTTTTTGAGCCTTATAAATCAAAAGCCTTTCTTCGGATAGAGAAATCTTTGGATAGCATCTGATGACATTCCTGTAAACTTCCCACATAAGAAGACAGATATACTATTAATTCTTTTTTCAAAAAATAAATTATAAAAAACATCTATCCATTTCCAAACATACGAAACGAATTTAACCAGCTTGAGATTGTCTTATAAACACAAAGCCCACCTAAAAGGTGGGCTTTGGTTATATCTAACGTAATTTTCTATAACGTTTCTATATACTTTACTCTTTTACCCGTTACTGCGGCTACCGTTACCATTATCCCCCATATCAGAAAGATAGACAGAGTCATCGGAATACCAACCCTTGCCATTTCCGGTAAAACCTCAGGAAGCCCAGCAGTTAGAAATGGTGGATAAGGAACAAATTCGCCGTGAGAGATATGTTCGATTGCCAACATTGCCACTCCGCCCCACAACATTGAATTCAACCAATTGAAGTGTAATTTCTCGCTAGCTTTTTTTCCTGCGGCAGTTGTTACTATTGCCGCAGCTGTTGGGACAAGAAAACAAGCCATTTTTTACCTCCTTTTTAAATTTGAAATTAAAAGTGAAATTCCCCATATTATAAACACGGGCACCAACATTGTAATCCCCAATAACGCGCTATTTCTAATCATCCCATCTGTTGTTTTCTCCAAAAACGCCCCACCCTCATATCCGAATATATGGTCGATGAGAATCATTGCTGCTGCTCCCCAAAGCATTAAAGCTAAAAAATCTAATTTATATTTTTTGGGTAAAACAAATTTAGCTAAAGTTGCGCCTGTCGCCGCGATAGAAGTTGTTGCTAACCACATATTAACCTCCTACTTAGAAATCTACCTGTGTCCTCATCCCTCCCACAAATACTCCATCTGTATCATCGGCTATGTCTTTTCCAAAAGGATTCCAGATATATTGGAAATCTGGGCTGACGGAAAGATGCTTGTTGCAATATATTTTATAATAAGCCTCAAGATGGCCCTCTGTTTTCCCCAAACGTCCGGTAGCTTCTTTGTAATCATCAGAAGGAAAGATTTGGCCAACAGCAAAAGCCACTACATCATTTTCCCTACCCCAAGGTTTTCCCTCAATCTGAAAGCCTGCGCTCCAGGATTGTTCAAGGGAATAGTTTAAATCGCCGGTTGCGGTAATTTCCGGATTATAAACCTCTGGATTCTGCCAGCCATAACGGGTAAAGAGAGTCACGACATCGTTGGCTTTCTGGTCAAAACTTAAACCAAAACCATAGGCATTTTCTTTGGTTTGCGTATCGTCAAGCCATTTGGTATGGTAAACATTATTCCTCCAGCCTAAGATACGGTAGTTACCGGGGAGATTGAAAAAGTTTGTTTTAAAAGTTACCTGCCCCATACTTACAAGGTTATCGGTAATTTTTTCCCAGTCATTGTTCCCATCAAATACGCCGTAGTTAAATTCAACCCACTCTTTCGGCATATAAGCAAGACGTATGCCCATTGTATTATCAGAAAATTCAATTGTCGGTGAATTACGGAAAATTCTGCCTAAAAACTGCGTAGTTTCATCATTGGCAACGGCGTTATCATCGAAATAAACCGTAGGATCAAGCTTTCCAAAGGTTATGGCTGCCTTATCGTTGAAAAGCCCTTGTTCATACCAGGCTTCAGTAACTCTGACATTAACATCGTCATCAGCATCACGGTTAACATTACTATACAAGGTAAGATTGTCTTCAAGCCCTGCGCCTTGACCATTTTCAAGATGCAGAAAGGCTCTACCGGTTATTTGCTCAAATTCCTTGCCTATCGTAATGTCCGTAGAATATGAGCCATCAGTACGGGAAATGTTCCGGTTGGCATCGTCTGATGCGTTATTAACATTATTTGTTCCTTGGACGACCATTGTTGCGCCAGCGCTAATATCAAGACCCTTTGCGATTTGTTCAGGAAGCCCAGTTTCACGATGAAGCTTTTCATCAAGCTGAGAGAGTTTTGTTTCGTATTGAGAGATTTTGTCTGCCTGAAGTTTTATTGTGCCCTCCTGAGACTTAATGTAACCGTCCTGCTGGGAAGCTTTTTTTTCTAACGCTTCTATACGGGATTTGAGCTGATTTATTTCATCCTGTATAGATGACTCATCAGCAAGACAAACATTTGCAAAAAAACAGATACCAATCAAAAATGTAATTATCCGCATCTGGACAACCTCCTTTACTTTTTTCTCTGGTTGTCCAGTCGAAAAAATTACTGTTTAATATCTGACACTGCAGGTGCAGTAGTAATTCTTATTTAAACCGCCTCTTCTCCCTTTTCTCAATTTGTACAACTTTTGAATCATGTATAGTAAGCACTACTTCGCCATATTCTATATTGCCAATCGCCCTTAAAACTTCATGCGCTATGCGTTGTTTTTCTTTTTCTTCTAATTTAAGCGTTTTATTTTCCATTTGTTATATTTTCAAAAACTACATAAAGCTATGTCGTGCTTATAACCAGTTTTCCGTGCTTAACGCCTTTTAGGGCTATCAGTTTATCTGAAAGCTCCTTTAAATTCTTTGCTTTCCCCTTTAAGGCAATTATTTCCAAACAATTATTATGGTCTAGATGAACATGCTGGGTAGATAAAATACTATGCGAAAAGTCATGCTGTATATCTAATGACTTATTCACTAATTCTCTCCTGTGATGGTCATAGATAAGAATAATTGCCCCGGAAACTTCTTTATTTTTCTCACAAGCTTCTTCAACAAGATTTTTCCTTATCAAAAATCTTATAGCTTGTGAACGATTAGGAAATTTATGTACCCCTACAAGTTTATCCAATTTTTTCAAAAGATCATCTTCTAACGATACACCAAAACGTCTTATTTGCACCGAACTCCTCCTTTTTTAGAATTATATTTTGGAAGAACTTAATTTCTAGTGTTACTTTTTTATTAATGATAACACTAAATAATATGTTGTCAAGCCCATTTAGCATTCTTTAACCGACATGCGGAACTCACATTTTTTTATTATCATTAGTTTTCATTCTTTGGCTCTACGATATAAAAAAGAGCCGACGAAAAATATAAAATTCACCATCACAATGGTAGCGCCTGATGGAAGATTTAGAACATACGAAGCAAAGATACCTATAATTACTGAAATAACCGCAAATGTTCCGGCAAGGGCTATGGTTGAACGAAAACTTTTTACTACCTGCAAAGCAGATATTGCCGGCAGGATAATCAAACTTGAAACCAGCATTGTTCCTACGATCTTGATTCCTAATACTACAACCAGCGAAGTCAACAATATTAAAATCCTATTAACCAAACGTACTTTTATTCCTGACACTTGAGCGTATTCCTCATCAAAGGTTATGGCGAATAAATCATGGTAAAAAAGCCCGATAATTAAAGCTACGATCAAAGAAATTATAACCGTCATCCAGACTTCAAAGCTACTCACTGAAAGGATATTACCGAAAAGATAACTGAATAAATCTACGTTAAAACCACCGGCGGTGCTCGCAATAATCACTCCAAGGGCTATACCAAAAGATGAAACAAGCCCTATTGCTGCATCGCCATATACGGCTGCTTTTTCATTGAGCTTAAGGATAAGAAGTGAAGCGAGCCCGACTAAAGGAATAGAAATAACCATTGGTTGAGAGCGCAAAAGAAGCCCAATGGCTACGGTAGCAAAGCTTACATGGGCAAGGCCGTCGCCGATGAGTGAAAACCTGCGTAAAACAAGGAATACACCCAAACAAGAACATCCTAGAGCCATAAACGAACCCGCGATAATTGCGCGTTGCACAAATGCATATTTAAGGGCTTCTTGAATCTGTTGAAATATATCCATTTTAATGCCTGTGACAAATAAGGTGTTGGCTTACGCCAAAATATTCAGACATCCGGGGAGATTTACAGAATTCTTCAAATGTTCCGTAAAAAATAACCTGCCGGTCTAAATAAAGCAGTTTTGAGGCATATTTGCCGACTGAAGCTATATCATGCGAAACCAAAAGTACAGTTACATGTTTTTCTTTATTAAGTTTCTGCACAGTCTCATAAAATGTTTCTCGCGACTGCGGATCAAGAGCAATAGTCGGTTCATCAAGAATAAGAACACTGGGCGAATGCACGAGAGAACGAGCTAACAGAACTCTTTGTTGTTGACCACCTGAAAGTTTGCCTATGGGGCGATCCTTGAGGCTTGTAATCTTAAGCGTCTTCATGATTGCTTCAGCTGCCGCATAATCTTCTTTTGTTAACCGCTTGGGGAACTTTTTACAACAATACACCCCGGAAACAACTATTTCCTTAGCGGTAGCTGGAAAACGCTGGTCAAGAAATGACATTTTCTGAGGAAGGTATCCTATATGTTTATGTAAAGTAAACCTTGAAAGGCTCTCACCCTGGAAAACAATCTTACCTTCAAAAGAAACCAATCCCAAAAGTGCTTTTACCAAAGTAGTTTTGCCGGAACCATTAGGCCCGACAATGCCAATGTAATCACCGGCTTCTACTTTGAAGTTTACGCTAGATAACGCTTCAATATTTTGGTATTTAACGCTTAAGTTTTTTACTTCTATCATTTTTTATTTACCCCGTTAGAAATCTCTAACAATTAAATATCCCCGTAATTTCTAACGGGGCGAACACTCAAGGCCGACTCTTAATTTATTCAAATTATCTTCCATAATCTCAAGGAAAGTAACTCCCCTGCTTAGCCCATCTTTACTGACATTATGTGCTCCATGAAGCAATTCAAGTTTAGCTCCTGTTTCGGAAGCAATAGTGCGCGCTATTTTTGGATCAAGCAACTCTTCGTAATAGACATAGTTTGTTCCGGAAGCTTTTAGCTTCTTAATTAATTCAACTATTGCCTTAGGGGTTGGCTCGGCATTCGGAGAAAAACCTTCATACGGAGAGATATATTCTAATCCATACCTTTTAGCAAAATATCCAAAAGCAAAATGCCCGCCGTAGATAAGTGTCTTATGCCTGCAGCTAAGAAACGTGTCTTTAAAATGCCTGTCAAGATGGATGAGTTTAGTATTATATTCATTCGCATTCTTTAGATAGAAATCTTTGTTGTCGGGGTCTTTATCGGCAAAGGCATCGGCAATAGTTTGCACCATGATTTGGGCATTGCCTAAATCAAGCCATATATGCGGGTCTTTACCGCCATGGTGATGGTTATGTTCGTGTTCTTCTTTATGGTGTTCGGCATGTTTATCATCTTCTCTTTCGTGATGCTCTCCTTCTTCATGCTCAGCTTCCTCGTTATGGTCTTCTTCGCTCATAAGTTCAACATCTTTACTTGCGTCAACTACTAAAAGATTTTTATTAGAAATTCCTTTAAGTACATCCTCTACCCATGGTTCCATATATTTTCCAGTGTAAATAAACACATCTGCCTTGCTAATCCTAATAATATCCGCTGGTTTAGGTTCAAAAGTATGTGACTCAACCCCTGGTGGCAGTAACAACGTAACGTTTACTTTATCTTTGCCAATTTGTTTTGCGAAATCATAGGTTGGGAATAATGTTGTTATAACTTCAATTTTCTTCTTGTCTTGCAAGCTTTGAGCCATGATAGATGCTACCCCAACCAAAAATACAAATAAGAAAGCTATAAAAATTTTCTTAAACATCTTGTGCCTCCTGGTTAAAAAATACTTTCTAAAAACGATTGTTTCTTTTTTGTGGCCTGAGCATCTTTTATATAAAAAAGTGTGTTCAAATGCTTTTCTCCAGCACCATCGGCAAACTGTTCTTTTTTTACAATAAATGTTCCGATTACTTCAACCAACGGCGTAAATGGCGGTTCAACAACATCTCCTTGTTTCATGTCCACGATAACCGTATTAAATATTGTAGGCTGATTACCCCAACTGCAGCAAGGGCATCCATAGGCATTTTTTGAAACGCCAAAGTTAGAAATTGGCTCTTTCACGTAATAGGCTTGGGAAGGTATTAAAAAATACCCTGTTATCTTTACTTTCTTTCCGTTTAAAGCAAGGATAGTTTTCGGTATTTCTTTTAAATCTGCCTTATCATCAGTAACATAGCGCTCAGTTTTTTCTAATAACTTAAAATCAAGAGTAACTATCTGTTGGCTTTCTTTTGAAGGTTCTTTTTCTGCTGCACCCAATACCGCACTTTGCCAGATTAATACTGCCAACAAGTATAGTAAGGCTACAGTTTTTACAATAATGCTGTTTTTCCCTTTAATTTCCATATAAATTAATCTGGCCTCCTGCGCTTTGCTCTGGATAATACTTTTTTATTTCTTGTTGAATTTGCCTCATTTTGAAATTATCACCTAATGCTTTGAAACATTCTTCGAGCATAGCCAGCGCGCTGCGATGATAATTAAGTAAATTTACGCCCAAAGAATTACCGTTATCAGGGCCTTTATTCCGTATGTATTCAAAATACGGCATAGCTTTAGCAAACTCTTTCTTTGAGAAATAAATCATACCGAGATCAAAATTTGCTTCTCTATCATTGGGATTCAACGAATAAACTTTTTCATAAGCAGTTAAAGCTTTACCAATGTCTCCTTTCTCCCTGTAAGCATATCCTAGAGAAGACCAGACTTTTGCGTTATTTTTATCAATAAAGATGATTTTTCTGCATACTCTTATGACTTCATCATAAGAAGCGCAGGAAAAATATGAAGCAGCCCGTACAAGCATTTGTTGAGCTATAAATGGTTTTAATAAAAATAGCAGCGGTACAACAATAAGCACACTTATCAGCCATCGCTTAAACAAGCTATGAGAAGAGTGATGATGGTGCTCTTGGCCACACGTACATTTCTCTAAAGACATTCTTTCTCCATTCTTCTATGCAAGCATTATCAGGAATATTCCGGTAACTATTAAAATATTACCTGCGATAAAACCGATAGCTGTTTCAAGCCGCTGGGTCTGAGGCATTATGTGTTTCAAAATGCTGGTTGAGAAACCTATAACTAAAATTGGGACGCTTTGGCCGATAGCAAAACTAATAAATATCAGGCCTGAATAAAATAAAGATCCTTTAATTACCGCTAAACTCGCTATTACCATCAGTACTGCTCCGCAACAGGGGCAGGCAGGCATTTCTAAAAAAGCGAAAAATATTCCCAGGGCAAATGCTGAGTGAATAGTTTTAGCTTGTTTTATCGTTGCATCGCAGCGTTTGTGAAACCAGCTTTGACCAGCAGGTATCAATCCTGCAAAAAGAAACCCTCCGATAAACAGTAAAATTCCTAAGCTTAAATAAAGGTACCTGCTGATTTGGATAAATTTTCCGGCAAGATCAGTAATAAGCCCAAACAAAAACCCGATGATAGTATAGCTGACAATCAGCCCACAGATAAAAGCCAATGAGAGATGCATTCCTTTTTTTCTAGACTCTGCTCCCGCGGCAACATAACCCCAAACAACAGGAAGCCTGGCGATAGTGCAAGAACTTAGTGACGCAACAGCACCAGCAAAAGCCACCGCCGCTAAAACTACCGGAAATGAACCATTAATTAATATATTCTGAATAGAAGAAATCATTTTACCTTTTACTTACTAACAATCTGAGTTAGACCCTATTTGGATACATACTTAAATGATTTTAATAAAGGGCATATGGCGGGGCACGGGAAATATTAGCGGAAAGCAAAATCTTAACCAATGGAATGGTGGCTAGAATGTCAATGAAACTGACGACATGGAATATAACGTAAAATATAGCCGCAAAGAAAAATATAAATGCTGCATAGTACAGCCAAATACAAATCGGGCACTCATGTGCATCGTTTCTATCGTGATGCAGGCTGTGTACAAACGGATGGAATATTACAATCCCAAGAAAAACAGCAAAAACAACTAATAATAAAAAAGATATTTTCTTTCTCATTTGCACTTTGAACATACACCCTCTATTTGCAGATGATGCGTCTCGACTTTAGCTTTAAGATTCTTCTTAATAAATTCCGATATACCTTTAAAGTTACAAAAATTAACTTCATCAACCTTTTTGCATTTACGGCAAACAAAATGATGGTGATGCGTGCCGGGAGAATCACATAGCGCATAGCACAATTGGCGGTCAGAAGATAATGATTGCACTAAAATCCCTGCTTTCTTAAGTTCATCCAATATCCGATATACAGTCGGTAACCCTATTTTAGGAAGTTTTTGTTTTAACTTATTATAAATATCGTAAGGCCCCATTCGCATGCCAGACTTCAAAAATAAACCTATAACCGCTTTACGCCTTGGGGTTATCTTTAATTTATTCCTTTTGAGTGTTTGAAAATATTCTTCCATAGACTTATTATAAATAGAAATCATTTCTATTTATATCATAATTAAAAAACGTGTCAATAAAATATTTAAATACGGTTGGGAGTTAATCTTAAGACAATTTTCCTATTTTGACTCTTTGGGGTGTCCTATTGTTCTGGAAATGTTTTTTGAGCCATCCGTTTTTTACATGTTTACGATAATCAAAATAAGCTACGTAGGGTTTAATATCTAATAGTAGTGTTTTATCAAGCATGTCTACTTCTGAAAAAATAATAGTGCTGCCTATAACATCTTTTAGTTTAACGATAGAGAATCCAAGATGATTTGGCCGATGAGGACTTCTTATCGCGAATATACCATGCTCGACATCTTCGAGGAATGGCTTGCCAATAAGTTTCTCTTCTTTTGAACGGTTAAAATAATAAATTAAGATTAAATGAGAGAATCCCTTGATATCTTTAAGGCCTTGTTTATATCGTGGGAATATTTCTATTCTTCCCTTAACGCCTTTTTCGAACTGCCCTTGAATGGGCATCCCCTTCGACTCTTTATAGGGCGTATGGATTATTCCGATAGGTTTTAGTTTAATTTCTTTTTTCATTACAGAAATTAACATATCGAACTACGTTCCAGCAGATCTCGACGCTTTGCTTGAGACAATTTACTCCAACTCCAGTTTACACCTTCTGATTGAGCATTACTCCTAGTCACGAAATATCTCTATTTGCCTTCGCGAATAAAATATATTCTTTCAGACGAATCATCAAACCGCCTAAAAAACTAATGGAAGCTATTATAAAACACCAAAGCATAAAAAGCGCAGAGATAAATACGGCGTTTCCTATATTTTCCGGAAGATGATAGTGACCAAGATGTCTCTGAACATAAAAGTATAAATTTTCCGCTGAAATATGCGCCATAATCACTATCAGGATTTTTGCGTAAAATCCGGCGAAAAGACTTAATATCGTCTTAACCAAATAATTAGCTCGCAAAATTAATAAACCGGCCGGTACACCTAAAAAAGCGCAAGCAAGAAAGAATGGCTCTATCCGTTGAGGAAGGAAACCCTGCCAACCTAAAAATAAATCCAGCGTAATCGCCGCTATTGCGAAGCAAAAAATAATTAAACCGATGTTTATTTTAATAGCTAGCATAAAAATGGCGCATTCTTTTTTACCTTACGAGAAACCGCGCTTTAACATAGTCAGCCTTAAAAAAATCTTTGGTAAACTTTTTAGCCACAGATGGATTAAATGGTTTACAAGAAAATATATTTATATAAGAAATACGCCAATGTTCAGAAAAATGAGCGGTGATAGAGCTGGTTTCGATAAACTGCGCGAGAGAATAACCTTTTGTGTGCGGTTTTTGTATGCCGAAGTAAGGCAAAAATAACTTACCGTATTTTACCATATCAATAAGCGGACAAAGTTTATCCACATATTCTTGAAGTTTTTTCTTGGATGTCATTACCCCTAAATCACAACCATGCAAATCCATTATGAGTTCATACCCAAAAACTTGTTTTTTCATTTAACCTCTCCTTATTTTTGCTACTAAATTAAATAAAATTAGGACAAATGTATCGAAAATGCGTTGGCCCTTTTGTCTTTATGATATTTTTGCTGCTGCATTTTTTACATTTAGGCTTTATCTTTTTAGAATGCCTCTTTATGACTACATTAAAATTTATTCCACAATTATTACAAAAATAATTATAAACAGGCACTTTAAATATCTTTTGTTCTTAAATTATACCTCTATAAAACTACCTGCTACGGCTTTAATAAAATTATTTCCATATTCTTTCTTAAATAATTTAGTTGCTAACCTGCCCGTACAATGCATAGACATAACTTTTTCAACCTGATATATCTTAAAAGCAGAAATGATACTCTGAATTCCCTGCTGAGACTCATCCTTTAAATGGAAACCTCCGGCTATTAAATAAATTTGCTCATAAAAATGCTTACGGACATTATCAATAATTGTAGTTATTCCCGGATGGGCGCATCCTGTAATTACAGTTAAACCTTTCATTGTTTTTATCACCAGCGACTGCTCATAAATGATCTTGCCTTCGTATTCACCTTTTAACTCACTAGTGGTGCATATGGTGTCTGTAATTCTTGTCGGTTTATCTACCTCAACAACTCTAGCCCCAAACGACTTAATTCTTTCTTTAGTGTCTTGTTGAAGATTCGAGCAGATATATATTGTTAAATCTTTACATTTATTAATTATATTCCACAGCCCGGAAATATGGTCCCAATGATTGTGAGAAATAATAATATGTTTTATTTTATTAAGACTTATCTTATATTTTTTGATATTTCTTAAAAAGACGTCCGGGTCACCAAAAGTATCAAATAAAATATCTTCCCCTATCAGAAAAGATACCCCCCATTTTCGGATAAACCGCTCCCATTTGCTTGAACCAACTGCAATAATCTTGATATTCATCGCCCATATCCTTTTGTATCGTGGCATGGCGGCTTATCGCAGCGCTCAGTTCTTCCGCAACAGGTTTTACCACCCTGCAAACAGCCAATACTGTTGTTGATAGGAACAAATGTTTGAGAAAATATTTTTTCTAATTTTTTGCTTTCACAAAAGCTACACTTTTTTTCAAGTTTATTTTGCCCAACGCCGATAAGAAATTCACTGATTTTTCCGCAATCTTTACATTTAAATTCGTAAATAGGCATATTTATTATTTTTTTAGTAAATAGTCCGCTATGGCCCTATATAAAGTACTGACCGCAAGGATTGAACAATGTAAATGCTCGAAAGAAAGATTTTTAAGTTTCTTAATAACTTCTCCAGCAGAAATCGTCAAGGCCTCATTGACTGTTTTATTATGCGCAAGATAGGCAACCATAAGCCCGCACATCCTTGTTTCTTTACAGCCATCTGTATAACATTTTACTTCAATAATTATTCCTTCTTCTATAACCAAATAAAACTCCATTTCGTCACCGCAAGGGCCGATAAATACAGCGCAAGCGGTGGGATCATTCATTCTGCCGAAAAATTTTTCTTTCTTAATAATGCTTGATATCGGGGTGGAAAAATTAAAATTGCTTACGTTACTCATACCTATCATATCTTTACCCATTTTGCACCTCAATTGACTCAACAAAACATTCGGGGGTTTCCTTAACAGATAAATTTGCGCTTTGACATTCCGGGCAGGAAAAAATCATTTTTGCCGAAAAGAATGCCTTTCTACACGAATTACATTTAATTTCAATTTCACTGGTCTTAATATCCAGAACAATACCCTCTAAGTTAGTTCCTTCAACCGTTGCGCCAAAAGTTTCTTTTAAAGTTTCGGGTTTGACGTGGCTTAAAGGGCTTAGCTTTACATTAATGGCGCAAATACGCGTATTTTTTCCTAATTCTTTAAGCTTATTATTCGCAACTTCTTGTATCTGTTTAGCAAATACCGTATCATGCATAAACTATCTCCTTGGTAGATTCTTAACCAACATTATTTACTACTGTTTCCCAAATCGCAGTAATTTTTTCGCGAATAATGCCGCTACAAAATTCAACTGCCGGTACAGTTTTAACTATTGAACGGTTAACCTCTAAAGAAAAGGGTATCTGGCCTATAATATTGATGTTTTTGACTTTGCAAAACTCTTCTATTAACTTAGAGTTTTGTAGATTCAAATCGTATTTATTAATTACGACCCCTGTCTTAATATCAAAATGCGCGGCCACTTCTAAAACTCTTGTCATATCATGTATGCCCGATACTGTCGGCTCAGTAACAATGACAGCTAAATCAACCCCGGATAAAGAAGCAATTACCGGGCAGCCTATTCCTGGGGGGCCGTCTATAATTATATAATCTGTTTTTTCTCTGTCGGCAATTTCTTTCGCTACCTGCCTGATTTTTGAGACCAGTTTTCCTGAATTTTCAGAAGCTATGCCTAACTTAGCATGCACAAAGGGGCCATATTTACTTTCTGAGATAAACCACTCGCCGGATAAGTTTTCTTCCATAGCTACGGCGTTTGCCGGACATATATAAACACATAAACCACAGCCTTCGCAAGAAATAGAATCAACCGCAAAATTCTGATTTATAGCGTTGAAACGGCAAGCTTTAATGCACTTGCCGCATTCTTTACAAAGCGCTCTATCAATTCTTGCTGTCTTTCCGCTTTTAAATTCATTACGTTCTTTAATCTTCGGATGTAGCAAAAGATGCAAATCTGCGGCATCTACGTCGCAATCAACCATAACTTTATTCCTGGCTAAGGCAGCAAAAGAAGCAGAAAGAATGGTTTTGCCGGTGCCGCCTTTTCCGCTAATAACAACGATTTGTTTCATTTATTTTTTACCCCAACCAGAAATTCAGTTGCTTTTTCTACGCAGCTTACACAGGGAATCTTTCTTTTAGAACGTATTTCTTTGCATGTAAGCGCACTTGCGTGGGTAGTAAAGAAATTTTTGCACTCTTCAAGTTTATCTTTTCTTGTCTCCTCAAGAATATACAATGCAGCATACAGGCTGCCGCAATATCCATTCGGAGCTTTACCCCCACCTGCACCGGTATGAGCGTTAATGGCTTCTTCGGGTAATTGAAATAGCTCCCTGCATGCGGCAATAACTGCCTGGGCACAATTTAAACGTGGGCCATTTTCTCCTAAGAAGTACTGTCGCGCTTTTTTGACAATCATTTTAATACCTTTATTGAGTATCCTCTTTTTTAGCTAAGCAATTAACACTTTGAAATATTTTGTTAAATATCTGTTTATATCCCGGTATCGCTTCGACAATATTTATGCCTCTAGAATAAGATTCGGCAATCTTCATATCAAAAGGAATTTGCGCAAGAACAGGAATTTTTTCCTTTAAACAATATTCTTCAACCTCTCCATTTCCTATATCTGAGCGGTTAATAATAACTCCAAATGGAATGACTAACTTTCGCACGACTTCAACAGCTAGAATCAGATCGTTAAGACCAAAAGGTGTGGGCTCAGTTACCAAAATACAGAAATCACTTCCTTTAATCGATGCAATAACCGGACAGGATGTTCCAGGGGGAGCGTCAATAATTACTGTTTTGCTGGGACTGCTATAATGTCTGACCTGACGGATTAACGGCGGTGACATTATTTCACCAATGTTAAGTTTCCCATGAATAAATTCGATATTAGCGGCATGCCCAAACTCTATTACTCCAATTTCCTTATTCACTTCATTGATAGCTTCTTGCGGACACAATAGGCTACAAGCGCCGCAACCATGGCAAAGATGAGAAAAAATCAAAACTGAACCTTTTTTATTTTCTGTTTTAGGTAAAACCGCGATAGCATTATAAGCGCATACCTTGGCACATTTACCGCAATAATCACATTTCTCTTCATTAACCTTTGGAACAGGAATAAAAGCCTGCTTTCTTTCTTCTATTTCCGGTTTTAAAAATAAATGGGCATTCGGCTCTTCTACGTCACAATCTAGTAATTGCACATTATCTAACGATAACGCTAAATTCACCGCAACTGTGGTCTTACCGGTTCCGCCTTTTCCACTTGCAACTGAAATAATCATATTAATAGATGATAAGCGATTAAAACTTCCTGAAATTGGCTTTTATGTTTTTCTATCTTAAAGCCTTTGGTAATTAAATGCTTCTCTATGTCCGCTAAGGTAGTTTTGCTTACTTGATGGGTATTTCCTTCGCTTTTGTGTATTGTATCCATTAGTTGAAAACCCTCCAGAGTAAAATCGCTTAAAACAATTCTGCCTTCAAAAGAAAGCACACGGATAAACTCATCCATAACTTTATAAGGATTTGTAAGATGATGGAGTGTGTTGACGGAAAAAACCATGTCAAAAGTTGCATCTTTAAAACTTAAATGTTCGCCGTTTTCAATCCGGAAATCAACCAGGCTATCTAAACCAAAATATCTTAAGATAAGTTTAGCAAATTTTTGTTCTTCTTCGGAAATATCGAAAGTAGTAAAACGATAGCCTTGCTTGGCAAGGCTAAGCGCAAAATGCCCTTTGCCGGTTCCGGCCTCTAAAATATCTCCAAAGAGAGGCTGGGCTTTTGCGACAATAAATTCTCTTTCTTTATCGATATCGCAGCCAAAACTTTTATATAAGGCTTTACGCTCTAAATACCTTTGATGATTTTCTAAGACTTGTTTCTCCAAGATTTGACTTTAACTCCTTTGATATTTGCGCCATAGATAGCAAAATGATTTAATCATGCTCTTCAAACATTTTGTCTTGAGTTTGGTCATTCTTTCTAATCCACTCTATCAACATTGCCGTATGTTCTTTTTCTTCGTTCATATTGTGTGCGAGAATTTTCTTCAGTGATTCATCATTTGTAGCGTCAATACGTTCCTGATAAAAATCTATTGCTTCAAGCTCTTCTCTCAAAGACTTCCTTGCTCTTTCCAAATCAAGATGTTTTGGGTCTATTTTTTCAATCGGCTCAAAAAACGGCATAAAACGCCTCCTTAATATTATTATTTTCCCATACCAAATTTTGACTTTACGCTGGGAGCTTGGGTAATTTTAAGTTTTCCGGCTTTATATTGTTCTATTGCCTCTTTAATATTACCTGATACACCAGTATAAATTTCAATACCCGCAGCATTTAGAGTTTGATACGCATTCGGGCCTACGTTGCCAGTTAAAACAGCTTTTGTCCCATAAGACGCTACGAACTGGGCAGATTGTATTCCTGCGCCACCTTGGAATTGCGCGTTGTTATTTTCCTGAGCTTCAAAGTTTCCTGTTCCAGTATCATAAATGATAAAATAGGCGCATCTTCCAAAACGGGAGTCAACAGTTGAATCCAAGGTCTTGCCAGAAGAGGTAATGCAAATTTTCATCTTTTACCTGCCTTTTTTAGTGACACTCTCCGCCATGCTCATGGCAAGCATCTAAACCGCCTAAAGTATTTTTCAGAAAATCATCAATAGCATCTTTTACTTTTCCGGAATACCCGAATACTTGTACTCCTGCGCTAGCAAATTTAGCTTGAGCGCCCATTCCCATTCCTCCGGAAATAACATGAGTTATTTTGTGTTTTAGGATTTCATCTACAGCCACACAGCCACCGCCACCATGAACAGCGTTATTAACAACTGTACGCACGCCCTTAACCTTATTATTCTCGATATCAGCCAGTAAGAAGTATTTACATTGGCCGAAATGCTGCGACACATTTCCATGGATACCGCTATCTTCATCTAAAGTTATACCTAGTCTCATAATCAACCTTCCTTTTTCTATTTGCTAATTTAAATAGAGAGCTACCTTCTCTACTATTCCTTATTAGACTGTTTTTCAAGAATTGTTATTCTTTGCTTAACCTCATTAAGTTCTTTTTCCAAAACCGAAGCTTCTTCTTTTAACATTTGCGTTTCTTCCTTTGCGGTTAAGCTTGCTGAATTAGCAGGGTACAATCCTCTCCCAAAAACAGGATAACCCAAAGAAGCTCTTTGCCGGCCGGTCAACCCGGTTGCGTAGTATAAATTTCTGCATCCTCTGCCGCCGCCCCTATTAAAAAATCTTCGGCTAGAAACCTGAGATTGTATAGCACCTGTTGGCATAACACAAAAACCTCTTCCACCCCCACTCATAGGGCCTAAACCTGCCGGGCCTGTTCCATCAAATCTTGGCATATTATACCTCCTCTTTGTTATTGGAAATCATTTCCATTAAATAGTCAAAAAAATATAGTTTACTTTCCTTTCTTGCTACATTTTCCGCATGTTCCGTAAAACTGGATTAAATGGTTATTGATTTTAAAATCATATTTCTTTGATAAACCTTTTTCGGTTTCCTGCAACAATTTGACTTCCTCATCAATAAAATCAGTATAATCAATCACTCTATTGCAGGAAGTACAAACCAAATGATGGTGATGATTATCCTTTTTCGGGCCTTCTGCCAATTCATACCTTGCCCGGCCGTCGCCAAAATCAAATTTAAACACCAGACCTAAATTAACTAAAATATCTAAAGTCCTGTAAATAGTAGTTAAACCTATATTAGGATATGAAGGATGAACCTTCATATAGATATCTTCCGCGCTTAAATGCTTCTCTGCTTTGGATAATACGTCAAGAATTGCTTCGCGGCCCATAGTAATCCTATAACCGCAACCCCTGAATTTCCCCTGCCACCAAGGTGAGCCCCTACAATTTCTATTTGGCATATCGCTATCTCCTTAATAAACTGTTATTGGAAATGGTTTCCATTTTTAATATAACATAATCGCTCATTTTTGTCAAGGGGGATTCCTAGCCATAACAACGCGACATGATTAGCAGGTAATCTTTTTGCATGCAGCTTAAGTGAGGCTAGAGAGTTTTTCACAATCCTCTCACGAGGGCAGACATATTCAACAAGGGGACGACCTCTCTGTAAACAGCTCTTGGAAAGTTAGAGAACCCTTCTTTATCCACTTCGAAGAGCAGACATATTTCACGAAAGAGCACCCTCTCCGTTTACAACTTGGTCGGTAAAGAATTGTAAGATGCTTTCTTGAGAATCTTCCCTGTCCATACAATCCCTATAACGGCGGAACATATATCAGTCATCAATCTTCCCCAAAAAACACCGGAGATGCCGAAAAATTTCGCGCCGAAATATGCTAAAGGTATCATCAAAACAATCATGCGAATCGTATTTAGGAAAGCGGAAGAAATCGGCTGATGAATGCCTATCATGCAAAAACCGGCATACCGATGCACCTCCAAGAACCCGTAACCAAAACATGTAATGTATATATACCGCACTAAGATATTGACGACTTCCGGATCGGATGAAAACAGCCTGCCAAGCGGACGCGCGATAAACAAGAAAACTCCCGCAATGAAAAAGCCGAATATAAGCGCAAACAACATAGCGCCTTTACGCACAGCCTTGATCCGGTCAAAACGTTGCGCCCCGTAATTCTGGGCTACGAACGGGACCAAGGACATACCTACTGTCATCGGTATCATGAAGGCGAACATCTCGATGCGGCTGGCAACCCCGATAGCGGCAACCGCGGCTTTACCGAACCCGGAAACTATCTTGATAACTATCGCGGCGGAAAATGGGGTTAGAATAGAGCTTAACGTGGTGGGTATCCCTATACGAAGGATTCTCCGCCAGGATGATATAATCCGTTGGCGGGAATGCGAAACAAAAAGAATCAACTTGTATTTTTTATGGATAAAATAGAATGCCCCCGCCAATACCAGCGCTTCGGAAATAACCGTGGCTAATGCCGCACCCTGTATTCCCATCTTCGGAAATCCCCACAATCCAAAAATCATCATTGGATCGAGGATAAAATTGAACACAGTTCCCCCGACCATCAGGACGCTTACCGCTTTAGTATTGCCCGTACCGATAATAATATCAGCGAACATCATTTGCACGACTCGGATGACCAACCCCCAATACCAAATCATCATGTATTGCTGCGTCAAAACAAACACTTCTCCTGCCGCGCCTAGCCGCATGAAAAGCGGCTTTATCGTAAGAAAACCAACCACCATAAGACACAAGGCCAAACTTGAAGACAAAAAAACCGCATGCGTAGTAATGCGCGCAGCGGTTTGTTGTTTACCCCTGCCCAAGGCATGTGCCACTACAGTCATGGCACCAGTCCCCAGCCCACGCATGATAAACCCCAAGAGCATGACGACTGGAAATGTAAACGACATCGCTGCCAAAGCGTTGGTGCCTAACCGTGAAACAAACCATGTATCGGTCAAATTATACGCATTCATGGCAAATGTCCCAGCTAACATCGGAACAGCCATGCGTATTATAGTCGGCAAAACCTTATCTTTTACTAAAAGCGCCATCTATCTCCTTCATTTAAAACCGCACACACATAAAAAAACTTACTCCCATTCTGCTTCCAATAATTTATTTATTATAGCGGAGGGAAACAAAAAGACAACTCAAGAGGCATTACGCTAAATAATACAGCTATTTATAAATTTGAAGGCGTATCTCTATCAAAGGCAGGCATAACCGATAAAAGGATGTCTCCCCGGTATACAGTTATCGAAAAACTTATTTATTTCTCTACCATGCCTTTTTGACTTCATCGGCTAAACGTAAATCGTCTACAACGGCCCTACCCTTTAGAGTAAGGTATCCTCCTATAAGCATACCGTTTGCGCCAGCCATGAAGGCCATGGATTGGAAATCTTTTAATATCGATTCTCTGCCCGCAGCTACCTTAATTATCTTATCTTTTAATATAATTCGAAATATCGCGATAGTCCTTATGATATCACTTGATGACAATGGGGTGAAATTTTCGAATGACGTCCCTTTTATAGGCATAAGAATATTTAAAGGTACGGAATCTACTTTCAATCTTTTTAATATTAGTGCCATATCTATTCTGTCATCCCAATCCTCCCCCATACCGATTATGCCGCCGCTACAAACCTCTAGCCCCACTTTTTTAGCGGCTTTTATTGTATCAATCCTATCCTGAAAAGTATGTGTTTTAACAATCATGGGAAAATATCCGGGAGATGTCTCTATGTTGTGATGGTATCTGGAAACACCTGCTTTTTTAAGCATGGCCAAACTATCTTCATTAAGCTTCCCCAGAGAAGCGCACATTTTTATACCTATTTTTGAACGTATTTCTGAAACGGCTTCAATAATTTTCTTAAAGTCGGCCGCACCAAGGACATTGCCGCTTGTAACGATATCAAACCTGTGCGCGCCCATGTCTTTGGCGCATTTGGCACTTTTAAGTATCTCTGCTTTACTTTTAAGAGAATACGCTGATATATCTGTTTTGTGATGTACCGATTGAGCGCAGAATTTACAATCCTCACCGCACATTCCGGACTTAGCGTTCATTATATTGCAAAGTTCTATTTCCGAACCTGCGTTTTGGCTCCTTATCCGGTTTGCCCTGGATATAAGCTCCGTTAATGGAAGTTGCAACAATAATTTTATTTTATGTTTATCCATTTCTCGCTTTCCCTTATAAAGAAAAAATTGGGCATGACAATTTTTATAGCTAGACTTTAGCGCATAAATATTCTGTTGTACAAGGCGAAATCATATTCTTCTTTACGATGGAAAAACCGGCTTCTTTGAGAAAGAGTTCCATGTGTGTTTTGGTAGTACTAAACTCATCACGTATATGCACAATGGCCTCTTCTGATATTTGTTTAACTCTTTTTTGCATTTCTGCTATCCAGGCATCGAAATATTTTTCGTAGTCTTTTATGGGAAAAGAAAATACCACATCAAAAAGATAAAATTTCCCCCCATTTTTTAGTGCGGTATTTATTTTTCGTAAAGCAATGAGTTTCCAAAAATCAGGCAAATGGTGTAATGCCACTACAGAAACCACGGCATCTGCCTTCTTTCCTCTATGATCGTACGAAAGAAACCCGGCGCAAATTGTTTCAATATTGTTTATCTTTTTTTCTTTAGCCTTTTCTCTTAGAAGATTAAGCATCCCCTCGGAAACATCGACGGCTATCACTTTTTTGCATCGGGAAGCAGCATTGATAGCAAATGCGCCTGTCCCGCAACCTATATCAATTATCGTATCGTTCGGCATCAAATTGAGTAATTTGACAATATGGTTTGCCTCTTCTTTATAATTTCTGAATTTTTGATGCGCGACATCATATTTTTTAATTATTTCGATATCGGAATAGTCTATACCGCAATGCTCCTTTTCATTAAATATCCAATTCTTCATATTGCGATTATCCCAAAAATTTGCGTTCTATTGCTTGCCTGCGTTTTTGCTGCCATTCAAGCCTTTCTCAGTTTTTATCTTGTAAAGAGTCCCCAAAGCTTCTGCAATAATAGCATTGCCCGAATAGACGCGAGACCCTATGATAACCGCCCGGCTTTTTTCTTCTTTTAGGCTAGTTTCAATATGCAATCTATCTTTAATGTGCACTGGATTACGAAATACAATTTCTATACGAATTGTTCTTACGTCTATTTTAAGCATCCTCACGGCAAAAAATGCAAAAGACTCATCAATGACAGCTGAGATGACTCCGCCATGGACAAGGCCGGGCGGGCCTTCGTGGCTTTGATTTGAATCGAACTCACCAACAAGTAGGTTATTTTTAATTTCAAACTTGAGTTTCAGGCCGACAGGATTGTCAGGACTGCATCCAAAACAATTTTTTACATGCGCTGTTTCTGACATATGGAACAAAAATTAATTAACTGGCTTCTTGGCAAGAATAACCCCAAAAACCTTATGCCGAGATACCCTCCTGATGCTAACCGGGCCAAAACCTGCTTTTTTACAAATATCAGCCCACTGTTTAAAACTCAGGCAATATTCACCCTGATTAAAAATATGTTTCTTACCGTTATCATACATTTGGGAAAATGCTTTCACGCCTGCGTCTTGCAAGGCAGGAATCCACTCCTGCTCCAAGGCTTTAACGATGCGCTTAAGCCTTTGGGGATCGGTATGTTTACCAGTACTATCCATATCAATCTCTCCGATTATAAAAATACCTCCGGGTTTTAGAATCCGAAAAATAGTTCTTACTACTTGCAACTTGTCTCTAAGATGATGCAATGCCACGGAAGAAACTACTATATCAAAAGTATTTTTCTTAAAATTTAATGAGTTGGCATCTATCAAACCAACGGAAACTTTATTGTGTAATTTCAGCTTTTTTATCTTGTCTTTGAAAATATCCAGCATCTCTTTAGAATAATCAACTCCTATAATAGCGCAATCTGATTTCTGTAAAAGTCTTAAACTAAGAAGCCCTGTTCCGCAGCCGACATCCAATATCTTATCTCCGTCCTTAACTTTGGAATTGCTCGCGATCAGGTCCAGCAAATCTCGATGAAAACTGATTTTTCCTAATGTCTGGTCGTATTTATTTGACCAGCAATTAAACCAGGATTTGGTTGTTTTACTGTTAACTTTCATAAATCTCCTTTTATGATTATTTTTTTATTATATCACGAGGAATAAAAACGGCAAAACTAACTGTAGAAATTATTCCTCTCGCAAGGGTGGATACATTCAACAAGGGGACGGCCTCTCTAGATACAAATATTTTTTAATTTGAGAGGTTCCCCTATCTCCTTCGAAAGGGCAGAAATAATTCATAAGGGACGACCTCTCCGTTTACGGCTAAAGTGAAATCAGAAAGGTTTCTCTAACCTCATCATCCCTCTTAATTCGACAAGTTCTCTATATGGAATACCATAGGCTTAATACCGGATCTTTCCCGGCACCAATACGCCTAAAATCAACAAGTGACAAAGAATTTGAAAGTGTATCCAAGATTTCCGGGCATCTCTTTCTTAATGAGCCCCCATTTAGAATTTCAAGTGTCAAATTTTCTCCTTCGCTGACCTTGACTGTCGTCAGGCTACTATCAGGATCATCTATAGACATCATACGAATAATCCAAGCGTCCATATTTCTTCCGTAGCAATCCGGGAATCCAAATACCTCCGTAAAAACATCGTGGAAAGAATCCCAATCTTTTATGGCATTTCCATCAATTTTTATAAGTTTCGTAATACTAACCTTTGCAAAATGATATATAATCTAAAAAATTAAAATCCCATTAAACCGCAACAACGCGTACATTGAGGAAGGACTCCGTCGTGTTTGATAAGTAATTTTCTGAATTTAATCATTTTCTCGCCATTCCAGATATCGAGTATTTTTGCTTCATTAATATTGCCCACCTTCACATCGATAAAGTCTCGACAAGTTGTTATATCGCCATTAGGCATGATATCCATCATAACAAAAGGTGCCGGGCAACGTTTATAACCAAAAGTTTTTTCAGGATACAAATAATAATCCCTGACATCATTGCCATGTAAATCAGGAACAACGATATATTCGAAAGGCCAAGACTTTCTTCGAATATTCTTTAATGCCTTGCTAAAACGCTCTGCGTCCTGACTACTGAATGTCTTAGCATAAGACTGCCAGGTAAATGCATCTGCATCTAGTTTTTCTTTTATAATTTTGCCGTGCTCACGGCCAATACGTTCTGCGGTAAACCAGGAAAGATAAACAACAACAAGATCAGGGACTATTGTTCTATTAAGTTCAAAAGTTTCCTGAAGATAATCAACATTTACAGGAGAAAGCGTTAATGAAGTAAAAATATAGGGCTTGCGTGAACCAGAAGCCTTTTTCAGTAAACGCAGTTTACATAAACCTTCAACCGCAGTTTTATATGCTCCCTTTAAACCGCGACACTCATCATGGATATATTCTGGGCCATCAAATGAAACCAGTACCATATCCCAGCGGTTACGTACAATTTCTGAAGCATAATCTTTAAGTTTAACGCCATTAGTAACAACGGTAGCCATCGAACCTTTTTGTTTAATATAATTCACCAGCTTAACAAAATCTGGATACAAAAACGGCTCTCCACCTGTAAAATAATAAACGGGTTTATAATGGCTAAGCTGATCGACTACTTCTTTATATTTCCTGTAAGGAATGTTACCAAACAAAGATTTTCCTCTTTCTCCATGCATATATCCATTTTTGCCATATTGACCGCAAACAGCACAGCGGTGGTTGCAAACATTAGTGATACGGATACTGACTTGAAACGGAGGTTTAGAACTCTTGCCATCGCCTCGTTCATAATCCTTATTCACGCCTCTATGTTTATGATACAGCCCTCTAAGAAGCGGGGAAATAATATCGGGAGTTCTAAAGAAACCTTTTAAAAGTAATTTTGCCGGAAATTTACTACGCATAATATTTTTTTGATTAAAAAAACCTGTGCCATTTTTGCCAGTCATCCACGGGCAATAAGCCCGTGGAATTCTGACAAGGTGGTTAATGGCAACCTAAATCACTTTTTATCAGCTAATATCACTGATTAGATTTAGGATTTTTTTTCATCTGGCTTTTAACAATTTTTTCAGCCTGCAGCCAGTAATCCAAGTCACGACCCTGTTTACAGCCATCTTTCTCCCAAAGCTCCTTTGCCTTTATCCTGATATCATTAGTCAAATCAATACCTTCGCTTTGCTTTTTCATATCCCCTCCTTTTTTGTTAGTTAAAACAGTTTTTATTTACAAAACCATTTTTTAATTTTTATTTATTCCGGGTGGTACTTTTTTCCAATTATAGCCATGTTCGGCTTCTTCAAAACCTAGATCGAAAAGTGCGCGCATTTCAAGAGGATCGAAAAGTTCTTTTGCTTTCGACACATGAGTTACGGGGATATAAGCAAGATTAAAATCACCTCTGCCTAACTGTGTAAAAATATATAGTTGGTATATGTCGCCCATACTTTGGGCATTAATCATTGTATCCACGGCGCGGCCGGCAATAGCTGAAAGCTTATCCGGTACTTCTTGCCATACCGCGTCTACATAGCCATTCCTGATAATATAAATCTTATAATGCAACCTGGAGGCATCAAAACCTTTTTCTTTTATGGCTTTATCAATGCCATGGAGAACATCGTAGAGAAAAAATACCTGCCTTACCACTCCGCCGTCAACATGCATCTCGTCATACATTTTATCATTAACTTTTGCTTCAAAATATACCGGGGGAAACGCGATGGGAATAGAAGCCGATGCCAATATAATTTTGCGAAATAACTTTAAGGCTTTATCATCGCCTATGGATGCGATTTTACCCATATCCCAAATAACAAACCGTTGTGCATCAAGATTTGTAGTGCCAATATAGAGCCTGCGACCATTACTATGCTCAACAGCTATCTCTTTTAATAATTCTTTGTCGAAATACCGCCCGATAAGAGCCTCTAACGGCTTGGTGCTGGCAATAGAATTTTTAAATGGGATTACCAGTAGAGGGGATCGTATGCGCACAATATCTTTTGTCGAATATTTTGTGGAAAATTCTTTTAATTTACCGTCGTATTTACTTCCCAAAAAAGCAAATGGCGCGATTATCGCTCCGGTGCTTATGCCAGTAACAACCTTAAACTGCGGCCTCATTCCTGACTTCGACCAGCCGCTAAGCAATCCTGCACCATAAGCACCATTAGCGGCGCCACCCGAAATGGTAAGCATAGAATATGTCCGATTGTTTTTAAAATCAAAAAATGATGGTCCTCCTTTTTCCGCTTGCTCAAGCAACCTCAAAAAATCTTTTTTGAAAGAATCGCTTGGGACGCCGCTTAGTGTTCTTATGCCCTGCATACCGAAAATAGCAGCATTATTTAATGAATCTACGGGAACAGCGTGCCGAACAGTTGCACAACCGGAAACAAGAAAAACAACGGTGCTTAACAGCAATAATCTTTTTTTATTTTTGAGCGTGCCAAAGCTAATTTTTTTCATTTTTCTAACGAATTTACAAGTATCAAAATACCTTTTTCCATTGCTTTCTTTTCTTTTTCCTGAAGAGAACCGAAAAGCTTATTAAACAATTTCTCTTTATGCTCTGTAAGCCTCTTGAGACAGAGCCTGCCATTATCAGTAATTGCAATTATTATTTTCCTGCGGTCATCTTCGCTTCTTTGACGTATGACTAATTTATTTTTAACAAGTTTATCTACTATGTTAGTTGCGAATGCTCCGGTAATGTTCAAGTTATTTTTTATCCGAGACATCTCCGCAGATGGGACGTTGGACAAAAAAGATAAAACTTTGTATTCGGAGAAAGTAATTCTTTCGAGCAAAGAATAGTGACGGGTTTTCAGATAAAGAATGCGTAAAAGTTTTTGTAGCAGCTGTGAAAATCTTGCATAGTAAGCTTTGTCAGACACCGAAGACTCCTTTATCAACTAACGAAAAACAGCTTTGGCAATTTTTGAATCATACAAAATGCCGCTATTTCCTTTAATTTCCTTAAGCGCATCGTTCATGCTTAGAGCCGGGCGATATGGCTGCATTGAAATCATTGTATTTATCACGTCGGCAACCGCGACAATTTTCGCCCCATAAATGATATCCTTATCCTGTAAACCGAAAGGATACCCGGAGCCATTAACGCGTTCATGATGCTCAAGCACAATCCGACAAACAACAGGGTCCAATTTTGCCTTTTTTAACAACCTGCACCCTAATTCCGGATGTTTTCTCATAAACGCAGATTCTTTTTTATCCAAGGCGCCTGGTTTGTTTACGATTTTCGCAGGCACTTGGGTTTTACCTATATCGTGAAGAATGGCTGCGTAGCTTATGATTGTAATTTCTTCGTAGCTTAAACCGATCTCTTCTGAAATTAAGCAGGTAAAATTTGCGACTCGTTCCCCATGAATAAAAATTGCTTTATTTTTATCTTGTAATTTCTTAATAACAACGGGAAAAGTAAAATTTTGTGTTGCTAAGCTACGCATTATTGCTTATAAAGGTCCGTTTTAAAGAATCAGCCAACCTGCCTTTTTTTATCTCACGGCTGATAGTTGCATAAAGCAGGCGCGGGATTACTATAGAAAGCGACAGAACTTCACTAAAGGTGAAAAATTTAGTTACGAAAATATTCTTCCATAAAATCTTTAAATAGCGTGACGGCGTGTAAAAAGAGAATTTTATGGTCCGGCCTATTTTCTTAAGCGCGGGGTAATCGTACATATCGGAATAAAACTCCCCCCTGTCGGTGATGTGATACCCTGGTGAATTTTGCGCTAAAGACCGAAGGGGAGAAAATTTCTCTATGCGAAGTTTATTACAGGCAATTGAATCAACCCCGATTTCTTTGGCAAACTGCGCGATATAAAGCATCTCTTCTTTTGTTTCGCCAATGTTACCGTAAATGAAATATCCGCTGTAATATATCGGGTATTTAGTAAGTACCTTAAATGCATTTCTTATTGTTGCCGAATTAAAACCTTTATCTAACTGGGCAAGTATCCGGTCATGCGGAGATTCTACACCAAGTAAAAGCGCCTTAAAACCGGCTTTTACCATCTTCTCCAGAAGCTGCGGACGTTTTGAAATTTCTAGCCGCGCCTGGGCGACAAATCTCTTTTTTATTTTATTTTCGATAATCTTATCGCATAATTCCTCTGCCCGTTTCATGTCAGTAAACAAATTGTCATCGCTAAAAAGAATAACCTTGGCAGAGATAGTCTTAAGCTCTTCAATCACTGAATCAACGCTTCTGGCGGAATAGGTTCTTTTTTGGCCAAGAGGATTTAGGTTAAAGGTGCAGAATTTACAATTATAGGGGCAGCCTCTCGCGCTTAGAACCGAATCAAAGGTAAGGTCCATTATATTTATACCGTTTACGCTAAGCCGGTACTCATTATTGCGTAAAGCGCGGTCTGGAGCAGGAATACCTTCTACATCACGTAGCGAGCGGTTTGCATTGTGTATAATAGTTCCGTTTTCTCTGTATGAGATGCCCAAAATATTTTTTAATGGCACGCCTTTTAGTATCTCCTGTATGGTTTCTTCCCCTTCGCCTCTGACGATAATTTTAATCGGCGGGCAGGTTTTAAATAGTTCCTCTGTCATTTCTGTTGCCTTATATCCTCCAACAACCAAAGGGATATCCTCCGGCATGCAGGAAAGCAACCCGCAGATTTCCTTAAATTGCCTGTCCCAGCCGATGGTTACACAAATAATATCGATTTCCCTTTTTATAAACTCAAACAAATTAACCGGGTTGGTTAATTCTTTTTCGTAGCGAAAATCAAGCAGGGTTATTTTATCAACGCAGCTTTTGGCGCTGGTTGCAACATATTCCAGTCCGGTAGGCGGAAAAAGCTTCATTACGCTGGTGGCATGGTTTTCGATATAAGGATTTAAAAACAGGGCGTGTTTATACTTCATAAATAAAACTTCGGTTACTGCCTTTTAATTAGAGAGTTGTTTTTTAAAGATAAACCATTTCTCAAAACGCACTAAATACCAAAAAACAACCGGGACAAAAACAAAAGTAAATATAATCGAGGCGAGCATCCCGCCGGTCATCACCGCACCCATGGATTTCTTTGCCTCCATAACTGACCAAAGTTGCGGTAACACACCCAAGATAATCGCCAGAGAAATCATCATAATTGCCCTAAATTTTTCTGAGGCTCCCAGCCACAAAGCTTCCTTAACCGGAATGCCTTCTTTCATTTTAATCAATGTATAATCCAAAAGTAAAATTGCGTTATTAACCACCATGCCTACGAGCATAATCACGCCCATCAATGAGGCAACATTAATAGACTGCCCAAAGAAGAACAACCCCAGGATCATACCGGCGACAGAAGTCCCTACGGTAGTCATAACTGCCCAGGGATATGCCACAAGTGAATCCATGAGCGCGCATAAAAGCATAAAAGTCAGGATAATCGCAAGCATAAAAGCCTTGCCTAACTCCTGATTGGTTTCGCTCATATGCTCGGAATTCCCTACGTAACGATACCCGTAACCGGCGGGAAATTGTATGGCTTTAAATTGCTTATCAAGTATACCCGTAATAATGCCCAGTGAGCTTTTACCAAGGAATCCGTCAAGATGGATAACCCGCATTCTGTCGCGATGACGTATAGTAGGTATTGCTTTTTCAATTGTTAACTTGCCGAGTTCATCAAGCGGAATAAGCCCTTTACGGGAAAGCATAGACATTACTTTTATGTCATCGAAATCCTGCGCATACGTATCGTTTAACTCAATATTAATCTTGTATTCCTCGCCTTTTTCTTTATAGGTATTGGAATCTTCTCCGTAAACTGACGAACGGAAAACTGACCCGGCGGAAGCAGCATTAACTCCGTATTCGACAAGTTTTTCCTGTAGTGGCTTAAGCCGGATTTCGTTGCGAGGATATTTGTAGGACAAAATAACGCTTCGAAAATATCCGCTTTTCTGCATCAAGTCTTTTACCTGCTGTGAAAGCTTAATCATAGTATCGTAATCTATGCCGTACAAGTCTATAGCTACATCTCCTGTACCGGCCTCGGCAGAAATGCCCCGGTCGTAGCTTACCTCGACATCCGGAATTGTAGCTATAAACCTGGTAAGCTCATCCATAATTTCCACATCTTTTCTCTTTCGTTCCTTTAGCGATATCAAATCAAAAGTTATCTTGGCATTCTCTACTCCGTTTATTCCAATCCTTGTCAGATAAGATTTTTTCTCGGGAATTTTATCAAGATACCCCTCAATTAATTTGCAGGTTTCAAGAGTACGTTCAATAGTAGAACCCTGCGGCAAGACCAGGTTTATAGTAAATTGATCTTCATCATACTTCGGGTTGAAATCACTCTCGATATATGGCACAAGCATTAAGGCTCCAAAAAATATCAGCACAACAACAAGTATGGTTGTCTTAGGATATTGGAAAATGAGTTCAAAAATATGCTTATATTCTTTCTTCAAGAAGCCCATGATAGAATCGATAGCTTTACGTATATAATGTAACGGCAACAATAATCTGCTCAGAAAAAGATTTGACTTTTTAGTGCCTGATTTATCTTTTGCTTTAGGCCTAAGTATTGTGGCGCACATCATAGGGGTTAGGCAAAACGAAGCCAATATAGAAAAAACCGTAGCATAGATGACGGTTAAACCAAAAGACTTCATAAAGACTCCGACAATTCCGCCCATCATAGAAAGCGGCATAAAAACAACCAGATTAGTGCCGGTAGCAGCAATAATCGGCACAACTACTTCTTTGGTACCCTCGATAGCAGCCATCTCGGGATCATCGTGGCGCTCTAAATGCACCAATACATTTTCGATAATAACAATGGCATTTGAAATCAGCGTTCCAAGCACTGACGCGATGGCAAGCAGAGTTAACATGTTAATTGAAAACTTGGAAATCCACATCGGAAACAGTGTCGAAATAATTGAGGTAGGGATAATGATACATGCAATAACTGCGATATCCCACCTGCCGACAAAGAAATAAAGAATTGCGGCGGTAAGCAAAAGGCCGACAAGAATACTCCAGTTGGTATCATTGGTTTCATTAATAATAAATGTTGTTGTGTCTGTGGCGATATCCAGCTTCATCCCCTGCGGCAGAATTTCTCTGAAAGAATCCATGCGGCTGCGCATTTGCCGGGCAATGGATATTGCATTGCCGTCGGAAGCTTTATTAATAGAAATCCCGACAACGTTTTTCCCGTTATATCGCGCCATCGAATCAATTTTTTTGTAGCCATCTTCAATAACTGCAATATCTTTTAACTGGAATCTTGTCCCGTCAGAGGAAACCAGCTTCATATTGGCAATTTCATAAATACTTTCAAACTCCCCGGTAAACCTGGCCCCCAGGGAACTGAAGCCTTTTTCCAAATCTCCGGCAGGAATGTTTTTGTTTTTCATCAGCATAGCATTAACTACTTCTCCGATACTGATATAATATTGTTTCATCAGCATCGGGTCCAGCCATGCGTTGATTTGGCGTTTTTTACCTCCATAAAGATCAACTTTTGCAACTCCGGCAATAGAAGAAAATTTATTTTTTAAGACTTTATCGGCATATTCGTAGAGATCGCGGTCATCCACAGTATCGCTCGAAAGCATGAGTTCCATTACCGGCACAATTAGAGGGTCATATTTTTCAACTACAGGTTTTTCTATTGAATCCGGCAGGTCATTAAGTATCGCGTCCACCTTATCTTTTACTTCGATAGATTTAACATTAACATCGGCTTCGATCAAAAATTCGATAGAGGTATAAGCTAAGCTGTCATAAGCATAGCTTTTAATTTTTTTGATTTCGGATATTTCGGAAACCGCGTCTTCAATTTTCTTCACGACCAGAGTTTCTACTTCAAGCGGAGTTGCACCAGGGTAAATTATTGAAACCGTAACGATAGGAAAGTCCATCTTGGGAGTTTTTTCGACAGGTAAATTAGAATAGCTATATACACCCAATACCACAAATACCAAAACTAACATTATGGTGGTAACACGGTGTTTTACAAAAAATTCTATCATAGCGCGCTGCCTTTGGTATTGGTTTACTACGAGGCTCTATCAGAAATAATATTCACTTTATCGCCCTCTGATAAGATACTGCGGCCTCTAAAAACAATTAAATCGCCGGGATTAATTCCTTCGCTGATAACCGCGCCGTAGCCGTTACGCAAAGCAACTTTTACCTGGATCTTCTTGGCTTTTCCATCTTCAACTTTCCAGAGGTAATATTTATCTGCAGAAAAATCCAAAATTTCATTAGGTACTACCAGAGCGTTGGGGATTGTTCGCGTACAAACAAATACAATCGCAAGGGCCTGAAGACTTAACGTTTCATTAAATTCTATCTCCACAGGAAACATTCCGGTGTCCGTATCTAATCCTGCGGCAATACCGATAATGATCGCGCACGGTTTGCTCCTATCTGCACAAAAAACTTCCTGGCCTTGTTGAAGCTTATCTTTGATATCTCCCGTAACGAACCCTTTGGCAATTTTTCCGAAAACTCCGCGCACAGTAAGTTTCGTATACACAGGAACGCTCCGTGGCAAAACCTTTTCCACAGTTACAGGCTTACCTAGCTTGTTCCATTCGGAAACAAAACTAATAATCGTACGGCTGCGGGAAATGTTCACCAGCGCTATTCTCACAAATACGGAAAGAATACAAAAAATGATTATCGCCGCGTATATTTTTGCTCTTCGATTAAGATTCTTTATTAATATTTTTTTCATCGTATTGCCCTGCAATTAATTTTTCTATTCTCGCCAAAGTTATGTTAATGCTAAATAAAGTCATTTCTTTATTGAGCCTTTGATTAGTCAAAAGAAGTTCTGCGTCATTTAAATCGGTTAAAGTCACCTGACCGGAAGCAAACATTTCCTGCATCTGTTTAAAGGACTCTTCGGCTAAATTCACGGCATCGATATTCGCTTTAAGGTTTTCTTTATACTGGTCGTATTCCAGGAAGGCTTTTTTAAGCTCCAGCAGCAGGTTTCTTTCCAGTTGTTTCTTTTTAAGAACCGCGATTTCTTTATCGGCTTTGGATTGGCTAAGCTGCGCTTCTTTTTCCCCTCCTTCCCAAAGCGGAATGCTAGCCTTAAGCCCTGCGACCGAATAATTATCTAATTCATCATTATTTAAGAAAGCATGCTCGTTAGACCCGCCGCGATAACTCCAGGAACCAAAAGCAGATAAAGTAGGCAGAAAACTAGCATATCTGCTTTTTACTTTTTCTCCGGCTGATTCAACGGTTTTATCTAAACTGCGTAGAGAAGGCTCATATTCATACATTGCAGTTACCAGTGTTTCGTAATTATAATCATTGTATTTCCCCTGGAAATCACCCACAAGTTCAATTTCACGGTCAAGATTTATATCGATAACTCTTCTTAAGGTTTCCATGGCTGCATCAAATTCTGTCCGGGCTTCATTCACGGTAGGTATCCGGCTGGCTACTTCGGCATCCATTCTGATAATCTCATATTTAGGGCTTCTGCCGCCGTATGTACGCTCACTCATCAGTTTTTTATTTTCAAGAACATTCGCATATGATTTCTCAGTTATAAACAAAGCATTCCTGGCCAGCACGCTGCTATAATAGCTTAATTTTGCGGCATAAATGACTTCTTGCTTGCTTGCTTCTTTATTAAATACGCTTGCCTCAACCGCGCTCCTGGCTGAATTAACTGCATATATAATTTTGCCAAATGACCAGATAACCTGAGAAGCACTTACTCCACCATTAAACTCATGGTCAGAATATTGAGTTGCTGCCTTATCGGGATAACCCAGGTTATTAGTCCAAGTTGTTTCCGCGCTTATATGAGGCAGCATCCCTGAACGCACTTCCCTGTAAACCCCTTGGGTTCTATTTACTTCCTGCGCTTTTATTTTTAGTTCTTCGCTGGTATCTAAGGCGCGGTTAATAGTTTCGTCGAGGCTTACCTGCAAAACAGGCTCTTTTTGCTGGGTCTGCGGGAAAACATTATTAGAGACGCCGATTATGTTAATAATTATATAGGTAACAATGGGAAGTTTTCTTCTCATTCCTCTCATATAAATCATTATTTCTATTGGTTAATGCGCTTTTGCTGGCATTTATTATGAACCTTATATCAATAGATGAACATATGTTCATCTACAGAATATAACATTCATTTTATTCATTGTCAAGGTAATTTAATTGCAGCAAATAACTCTGTTACGGATTTATTGAAGTTGAGCCTAAGGTGGGCTTAAGGTGAGGCTATTTATTCGCAGCGCCATTTAGAAACAATCTAATAATAACACGGGAAGAATCAGCTAAACTTTCTTTCTTATTGTCCTTTTCTTGCAGCCATTTAATGCCGATTGTTTTTAGCATGGAAACAAGAACATCCCCAAGCTGTCCAGCCTTAAAATCTTTGCTGACTATGCCCTGGCCTTGCGCATACTTAATCAGGCCGACTACATATTCTTGCATCTGTACGCCGATAGAAGACCCCATAACTTTTCTTTCTGCCACTACCTCGCTTTGCTCTGAAGCAAATATCTGGAAAAAATTCTGATTGTTCTCAAAAAAAACTAAAGTCTCATGCACGAGAATTTCTAATTTTTTTCTCGCTTCTTTGGTTTGGCTTGTTTTGTCTTTAATCGTAAAAAACAGGCTTTTAATCTTTTCTTCAAGTAAAGCGAAGTAAAGGTCTTCTTTATCCTTAAAATGCAGGTAAACAGTCCCTATCGCATATTGAGCCTCTTTAGCGATATCTCTTATGGTTGCCTTATGATATCCTTTTACGGCAAAAAGATGCTCTGCTGCTTTAAAAATGTCTGCCCTGCGTAACTGCCTGTCTCTCTCTTTTCTACTTGATATAGCCATTTTACTCCTTTGTGAACATTATCTAACTAATGAACGCTCGTTCACAAATAGAATATACCCTCAAAATTTGTTTCTGTCAAGATAACTTCTCCAATTCAAGAGGTAACTCCCCTCACGAGGGCAGACATATTCGACAAGGGGACGGCCTCTCTGCATACAGCTCTTGGAAGGCTAGAGAACCCTTCCTTGTCCGCTTCGAAGGACAGACATAATCCATAAGGGGATAGCCTCTCTGTAAACAGCTAAAGTGAAATCGGAGAATCTTTCACAATCCCCTCACGAGGGCAAACATAATTCATAAGGGGACGGCCTCTCTGCGTACTGCTATTGGTAAATTTGGGAAATATTTCCTCGCTTAATTTATCAGTTTCGTACACTATTTTGGGGTTAAAAATACGCAAGCAATTGAAAGATAGAAACTTAATATGTGTCCCTCATCAAAAAGTAAACAAACTAATTGTTTTCTAGTTACACTTCTCTATTAAGATGTGCCAGCATTTTCTGAATTATCAAAAAATCTTCAGTATTTGCAAGCACCAACAAAACATCGCCGCCTTCTATAATCGTAGATCCGGATGGTATAACAAATTTATCGTTTCTGGAAATAAGCACGATAAGGCATTTTTCGGGAACACCTAAATCGCTAATCCTTTTCCCCACGGCTTCTGAGCCATACGGAACAATAGCATCCGTCAATTCCGCATTAATACCTTCTGTTTTTTCGAACTCAATTGGATAGCGCGTTTTATTGACCAAAGGAACATCCAACTTCAATACTTTAGAAACAATTGGAATGGATGTTCCTTGAATAAGAACCGATGCAAAAACAACGAAAAACACAATATTAAAAATGATATCCGCCTGCGGAATGCCAACCATAAAAGGAAATGTTGCCAAGATAATCGGGACTGAGCCCCTGAGACCGACCCAAGCGATCATAGTTTTTTTGCGTATATTCATTTTAAACGGCGATAAACACAACAATACGCTGATAGGGCGAGCAACTACCATAAGAAGAATGGTAAGCAATAAGCCTGGCCCTATTAACGGAAGGATATGGGAAGGAAAAACTAGTAAGCCCAAGGTTACGAACATAGCAATTTGCATAAGCCATGCTAAACCATCATGAAATCTCATGATCATTCTTTTATTTGGAAACTCCGCCTTCCCCAGCATTAAACCCGCAAGATAAACTGCAAGTATTCCATTGCCTTTTAAAAAGACAGCGATTACGTACGTTAATAGGACAAGTGAGATCATTACTACCAGATAAAGTCCTTCATATTCCAGCTTCAGGCGGTTAATAAGAAATACAATGGCTCTAGCCATTAAATATCCTACGAGTGCGCCCATGCCCATATCCAGCATGAATTTGGGAATTAATGCGACAATACTCATGTCTCTTACGGTTAGAAGACTAATAAAACCTACCGTCAAAAAGACAGCCATCGGGTCATTGCTGCCCGACTCAAACTCAAGTAACGGTTTCAATGGCTTTTTAAGGCTTATACGTTTTGATCTTAGAATGTTGAATACGGCGGCGGCATCGGTCGAAGAAACTATAGAACCAAGAAGCATTCCCTCGAGAAAAGAAAATTTTAAAATATATACTGCAAAACAGCCTGTTATGATTGCGGTCAGTAAAACTCCGGCCGTCGAAAGGATAACTCCCGGCCAAACGACCGGCTTGGTATCTTTCCAATTAGTATCAAAACCTCCTGAAAAAATAATAAAAATAAGAGCAACAATACCGATGGATTTCGCTAATTGTGCATTATCAAAATATATCTGACCCACCCCTTCCGATCCAGCAAGCATTCCGATCGCTAAAAATAACAACAAGACAGGTATGGCGAATCTATCTGAGAACTTGCTTGAAACAACACTCACGAATATTAATACCGCAACCCATAATAAAATCGTTTCAATTGGCATCATATAACAACACCCTGAGACAATCCTACTTTAACTATCATCATCGTTCCTATTGTTTTGAATTCTACCGGCATACTACGCGCTACACTTACTATATATCTAAATATATAGTAAGTTAAATCAAATGTTTTTTCAATATTAAAATGTTATTATATGCTGGCTCATCCTTAAACATGAATATAGCCCGCTAATAGGGAGAACCACTTTATTTACAATTTAAATAAAATTTAGGAAACTTGCACCGCCCTTACCAAGGGCAGAAATAATTCACAAGGGGACGACCTCTCTGTAAACAGCTATTTGAAAATGTGAGAGGCAGTTCGACTCCCATCACCAGCCCAGAAATATGGCGCGGCAGAAAAACTCTCTGTATACAGGTATTTACAGAATTCAACTCCAGGGGAGAAATGACAAGACGTGATTATCAGTGAAGGTGGGATTGATTTTACACAAGCGAACCTTCTTTGTATTATATATGACGTTTTGTTTATTCAACTATTTTGTTTTATGAGATTCAAATATTGAATCTACAAGGCGAGTACAACCAGATGCAATCCTTGCTAAAACACGCAATTGTTCTTTACAGTGAACGTTTTTTGTCTCGTAAGGATAATTTATAACATGCGACACCTCACCCCACACTTCTTCCATTAGGGTTCTTATTTGTAATTCACATGTCATGGGGGTTTCACGCTTCGGTTTCAATATGTAATGAACACTTGTATATTGGGAAGGTATAAAAACTGCTTTGATGCCCAACGTTTGAAAAAAAGCTTTATTCTCTATATCCCAAGTGTAAGCCACGGGCTTCCTTATTAATGTCCAAAAATGTTCTCTAAATACTTTAAGGACTGCGGGATGGATTTCTAACATTTGCTTAGTATGCAGATGTAGAATTCTGATGCCAGCTAAATCATTAATTTGACTAAACAAATTTTCTGCTGTAATTCGAAATGGTTTCTTTTCTGAAAGATTTCTTCTTGCAATTCTTTCCAGCTTGTCTTTTAAATGCTTTGGATCTTTTTTCCGCACCTTAATCGAATGTATTAATTTACGAAGATCTTCATTTTCCATAAGATCGTTCGTAAGATTATCTGCTATGTTTTTAAAATTATCTAAATTGTGTACGTATGTTTCTATTGCGTTTTCTATCTGGACATTTATTTTTTTATTTAAACTCTGGGGCATATTTCAGTTTGTTTCTATTTTTTGAATAACGGCTTCTGCAATATCTTTGAATGCTTTATCCGCTTCTCGAACGAGAGTTTCATTACCTCCGACAACTTTCCATAAAGGCGTTCCTTGTTCTTGTGCTAACGGTATGAGTGTTGAAAAATCTTTTACTTCCCCCAGCTTGGAATGTTGGACCGATTGAGGCGCTAATGAAACGTCCAATTTACGCAAGAACGCAATGATATCACTATGTAACTGCTTTTCAAACTTCGCAACATATCTAGCATGTGTTTGAACTATTACTTTTCCGTACGTCTTAAATCGCACTGGAATATAGCCTAAAAATCTTGGCCTACCTAAAAGAAGGTGGGCACCATCTGGCGCAATTGCAGATATTGATTCCCAATCTTTAATCCATGAGCGTAACGTAACCCCAAGAGTTTTGAGTGCTCTTACAGAAAATAAATCGCAGGCTCCAGGGATAATAAAATAATCGCAATCCATCAAAATTGCTCTATTTAGAGGGCCAATATTTGGACCCGTATCATACAAAACGAAGTCGACGTTTAAACCAGACGCCACTTCATCAACCAACGAACTTAGGGCCGATGTTCCATCAAAACCCTTAATTTTTCTTTGGAAGCAAGCCGACCAGAAGTCTGAGAGCTCAGATTCAAATTCAGAAAGCCTGATATCTCCTGGCAATAAATGAAGTTTAGGAATGTTTAAAGGAATGGCGGAAATTTTTTTCTGACCACCGCGAGCTTCTACGATTGGTTTTAATGCAGACCAAATTGTTTGACCATTGGAGGCGTCTGAATGGTCTAAAAGACTATTTACCACCGCATCTTCAATTAAATAAGAAGTAAGATTACACTGCGGATCGGAATCTACCAGTAATACTGAGCGTCCTAATTTAGCTAAAGCAGCGGCTATATTAATCGTAAGTGTAGTTTTTCCAACACCACCCTTATGATTAAATATTGAAAGTCTTACGGCTTTACGCTTCATTTTGACTCTTGTTGTGGAGTTTTTTTGCCCTGTGACTTTTTCCTTGTTCTTTGGGCACGCTCCAACACTGCTTTGGCAGCGTTGAGATCTGGTAATGCTTGTACATACTGCTCACCAAGTGCACTTAACTGTTTACTTCCTCCCCCAGCTGGCACCAAAAGTCTTTTATTCGCTGCGTTTGTAACTGCAAACCCAGGGTTTGAAAATTTTGGTTGTGCTGCTTCTGTATTTAATTTGCTCAAATCAAGAGTTTTAAAATGAGGGGTGTTGCGGTAATGACTCAAATAATATGCTAGACAGGCAATTCTTTGAATGTCTGTTTTAGGATTTTTGTCTAATAGAAATTCTTTTGGTGATCTTTCTTCACGATCTGAAAAATTTAACTCAAGACTATTGTTGCTAACAGGAAATGGTTTATGCAGATTGACTTCGTTTAGCTTAAGAAATGTTATAACTGATTGAAGTATTCTTGATTGAGTATCCGGATCAACTCCTGACAGGCTCGATATAATTTTATTAAAAACACCCAATTCGATATTTTCATTTGTCATCGTTTGTCCCTCCTATTTGTAACTTAAAAATAAAAATCAGAACATTTCAAAAAGCATCACTAGGTTTATATTAATTAGCATCTGCCCTCTCCAGTATTCTTTACGAGTCTATATCTCTGGGAGCAATAGGCATATTATATACCAAACAGCACAAATATCAATAAATCAAGCATATAAGAAACAGTTTTATAGCCACTTTTGTCGCCTTTTCTAGGAGTTATATCCCTCTACTTATCGATAATTTAGAGAGCTATACAATGTTACCTCTTTCTTAATGCAAACCTTTTTTGAGCTGTTTTACTGTATATCACGAGAGGTAATCTCTATAAGACGCCCAAAAATACAATGCTCCAGAAAGACTCTCTGTATGCAATTAAAATTTCCAGCCCTGAAGTTTCTTTATAAAATTATAATTCGTCATATCGCAATGAATAGGAGTAATTGAAATATAGTTATTACGAATAGCTTCAATGTCTGCATCTTCTTGATTATCCGACTCTATCGCTTCGCCAGTAAGCCAATAGTAGATACGCTTATGAGGATCTTCTCTTTTATCGAATCTTTCCTTGATAGCTGTTTTACTTTGCCTGACTATTCTAATGCCTTTTATGTGTTTTTTGTCTACGGCAGGGATATTCACGTTTAACAATGTTCCTTCTGGTAATCCTTTATTATCTAAGATTGTCTTTGTAAGTTTTTTGGCAAAATCAGCTGCAATGGTATAATTTGGGTTCTCAAAAGTCGCTAAAGAAATTGCAAAAGAAGGAATACCTAGAATTGCACCTTCAGTTGCTCCGGATACTGTTCCAGAATATAAAACGCTGTAACCCGTGTTCGGCCCAAGGTTAATGCCTGATATTACTATATCCGGGCGTTTCTTTAAAATAGCTCTTATGGCAAGTTTTACACAGTCAGCAGGGGTGCCGGTAGTAGCATAACCAAAGAATTTACCTTCTCGGTTTACGGACTTAACTCTTAAGGGATCGGAAAGTGTAATTGCATGGCCTACGGCGCTTCTTTCGGTATCGGGGGCGACTATGGTCACATTGCCAATTTCCTTGAGTGATTTATATAAAGCGCGGATACCTTCTGAATAAATACCGTCATCATTTGTTAAAAGTATATTCATTGTTTTACCGTTTCCAAAATTTTATCTCAAAAGCCTTCTCATCAATTTCTTTACCTTTAAAATGTTCTGCTAATTGAAAAATAATTGCTTTGAACTCATTTTCATCCATGTCTGATTTCATGTCATTTAGAATGGCAGCTGCCACTACAATGTCATCCTCCTTTCTAGGAATTCTATGATCAAACGTTAAATAAAGTGGGTCTTTATGGTTATTTTCAACTAACTTTATCCCCGTATAATAACAACGAAAGGAATTACCATCCCAAGCTCTTTTTAAAGCTTGGATTCGTGCCTCTTTATTAATTTTTGCTCGCATATCAACCCTATCTATTAACTTTTTACAGCGCTTGCAGTAATTAGCCAGGAAATGAGTAGAGCCGCGGCAGATTGGGCATTCTTTAGAATTTTTCATAGTATTGCTATATAATTAATCATTTTCTTTTTTATAATAATCCGTATCTTCCTGAATAGGACGACCTTCTTCATAGATACAGGCAGTCCAGTTGTCAGCAAACTGCACTAAAAGTGTAAGCGGCACTTCTCGATGCGCAACTTCTTTGTTAGCCTCCACATACTGGCCATCATGATAAAGAATAGCTTGTGCTTCTGAATCTGACAAGGGGATGTATTTAGCAATAAGATATAGGCTACGTACAGCCAGGTTCATATAGGTTTCTTCTGGATTAACCTTATAAGTCATCCCTCTTTTCTCCACTTCCCATTGATTAGTATTTTTCAGGTATCGTGGTTTACCCGGCATACCGATTTTGCCCACATCATGGAAAAGCCCTACGATGACACAGGATTCTTCCGAAATTTGCGGCGCAAGAGTTTCGCGTAGCTTTAACAGGGTTTCCGCAACGCCTACGCTATGCTCCAACAAACCACCTTCGCTATTTAGATGAAACCTTGTACTCGCTGGGCTCGTTAGCCAACTGGTTTTCTTTTCAAGCATATCAACAAAAGCATCAAATTCTTCTTTACGCTTAACTATTTTTTTCTTTAACTCTTCGTATCTTTCTTTAACAGTCATTTCTCTCCTATTGTTTTAAAAATTCCGATATGTAGTTTAGCAACCCCTTATCATTGAAATTTGTTTTATTTCCATAAAATATTTTATATCGACTAATATTGCTTCCCTTTACAGGGATTATATCTTGAATAGATTTTTCTATCTTATCCCACTGTTTTGTTTTTGCCGTTTTATCAATTTTCAATTTCAAGCTATCTAATACCTGAATGAATAAAACTGAATCAGCCATTCCGATAAGATTACTGCCTTCAGATTCATGAATAAAATATTTCGATAAAGCTGATGTTAATAATTTTCCACAAATTTGTGTTGGTTTAATGTTTGCTTCTTCTATTTCTATAATAACTTTAATCTTATTATCGACTGTTATCAATAAGTCAACATTGCAATATTCTGTTTCTCTTGATCGTTCCCCTGAACAGAATAAAGGTATATGCTGGCCGCCACCACAAGCAGGATCCTTGATTATTTTGCAATTCGGAAATACGGTATTGTTAATTAAATCTCCAATTTTCTCATGAAAAGGATGCTCCATAATTATTCTCCTTATGTCCTAAAAACACAAAAACCTTTGCCTCTCTTGGCAAAGGTTTTACTTTTTTAACGTCCAGGTTCCCCCTATCAACTCAGGACCACTTCCTAAATTAATGTTAATATATACCCCTTAAATACCTTTGTCAACATTTTCCTTTTACCTCGATAATTTAGCAAATTGGTTGAATTTAAGCGGTATATGATCGTTTGTAAAGTAGAATTCGATTTCCTGGTAGCGGTCCTGTAAATTACATGCTTTAGCAAATTTCTCATGAAACGCTGGAAATTTATCAGGGCCGTTAATTAAAATAAGCCTAGTCCTTCTGCGCACGTCAATAATATGTTCTGGGAAAAGCATAGCAAGGCCTCTTTTATGGTCTTCAACCCAATTGCAGTAATCAAGCCCCTGGAAGATTACGCTTTGTAACCGGGCATTTAATAATTTCTCATATTTTAGCTCTATTACTGTAAGCCATTTGCGTTTACGCTCAAGGGCAAGGATGTCGATAACTTCAGATTTCTTTGTGCCTTCACCTGCCGGCAATTCAAAGTCAAGAACAGTATAGTTATGGCCGCCTAATTCTCCACCGGCCTTAAGATATTCTATTACTGCTGACTGAAGATCCACTACTTCATTTTTTATCTTAAGAGTTTTGGTAAGATTATTTTCGTAATGTTCACTTATGCGTTTAAAACGCCCCTGAATAGACTTGAAGCGGTAAACATTAATAAACTGTATCAAGCGAATATCCGGGATTGCCGTTTTAAGCAGGCGTATCTTCCGTAGGAATACTTCATCAAATGAATGCCCGAGTATCATAAGCGGCACAGCATTATTACCAGCTGATATTTTATTCCAATGCTCAAATACTAAAGGTAAGAGCTCTGTTTGCAAAGGTGTAGGTAAATCCCTCAAGTTCGTCCCAGAACCGCCATAACCTACTATTGCGGCAGGTAATTGCCTATTTTTGACGGATAGATATCCTTTGTAAAAGACAAGATGGTTAGAATGGCTCGGAGATTCTATTGTGATACCAATGTTATTTTTCAGATAATCGAGGATATAGTCAACAAACTCATAATGCCCGAGTAAATTAATATTAAATCCAGATTTTTTTTCCAAACTGTCAACCATATAAAAACTTTTAAAAGCTCATGGCACGATATATATAATTTTGTAAGATTTTCTAAAACAAGTAGAGTATAAATTAAAACATAATCTCTCTATCTATTCATTAGTTTAGGTTGTGATAATGTTTCTTTTATTTTCTCTAAAATTGTGTCTTCGTTAATAAGAAAACCAGTTGCCTTTAAGGTAATTTTTGTCTTGTCATCTCCTACATCGCTGAAGAAAACACCGTAATGACTCCAATAATGCTCTGGATAAAGTGAACCTAAAATTTTTTTATTTTCATAATCTTTTTTAAGCACATTTATTCCCAAATCACGGAAGACTTCTATTGCTGCGCTGAAAGCTTCATCATAGGAACTATTTACCACTATTTCTTTATAATGTTTATGTTTTTCTAGGTTATTAAGATAAATGTCACCCTTTTCAGATAAACTCGCACAGCCATTCAACAATATCAGAATAAATATCAGATAAATTATTTTTTTCATACACCTCCTTACTAGAAATATTTTTTGACTCTCTACCAATAGTATATTTCTATTTATATTCCATTTTGGCATATTCCTTATGGGAATATACCATATTAGCTGGCATATAGCAAGGATATGAACAAAACAATATATACCAAAGGGCATAAAGCGCTTGTAGACAAATTGATCGAAGCGCGCCAAGATATGGGGCTTAATCAAGAGGATGTTGCGAAGTTGCTTGGCCGAACTCAATCTTATGTTTCAAAGATAGAATCCGGCCAACGCAGAATTGATATAATGCAGTTAAAAGAATTTGCGAAAATTTACAAAAAGAGCCTCGATTTCTTCGTTAAATAATATACTCCTTACTGTTTATCGCTACCTTACCTAATAGATCTTTATCTCTCCTATCTCTTCTGCCAATCTTACACACATTTCTAAAGCATCAGGGCCATCATCATGTTTAGCACGAGGGAAAAATTGCAATTGTTCCAAAAGAAGTTTGTGGTTTTCATTTAGCTTCAATGAACCGATTCTTATAAGCGGCTCAACGCTCTGAATCCTTTTGTATTTATCCCCCGTATTCTTGATAGCCTCAAGAGGCAAGTAAATGCCTCTTTTAC
>Ga0265297_10001801_pt1 | contig 47315 bp, 83 predicted proteins | sample Munlanlwell13791_FD_192502 | JGI IMG/M metagenome (GOLD analysis project Ga0265297, IMG submission 192502) | Leachate microbial communities from a municipal landfill in Southern Ontario, Canada - Leachate well 137-91 | ecosystem: Engineered > Solid waste > Landfill > Unclassified | place...
TTTGATGGCAGCACCCTCACATCTTCTCTTGAGTGGAGAACTATTGTCTTCACTACACCAGTGGAATTAACAGCTTCAACCGTATATGCTATTTGTGTTCAAACATCAGTTGCCACTCAATATTGTCAGTGGAGGGCACTCATAGCTTCACCTGCATATTCAGGAGGTGAGTACTTGCAATATTCCGTTGGTTCGTGGTCTGCAAATTCAGGCAGAGATTTTCTATTTTTTGTTGTAACTTTTCAATTAACTACTACGTCAACCCAACTTCAATTTACTAACGGTATTCTTACAGGAGTTGTATAGTGGCAAACTATATGATACCAATAGTTGATAGTTTAACTGCCTCACAAGTGGTAGTTACAGATGCGAATAAAAAACTAACCTCTGTGAACGGGATTACAACTGATGTAAGTCCGTTGGTTACACTGCCAAGCACAACCAATACTTTGTCTTTTACAAATGGTGTACTTACAAGTATTTCATAAATTTGGAGCAAATTATGCCAGTATATAAATCAAAATTAGATTATCAAACACCAACCAGAGTTCGCAGTATAGACGAAGGTGGAAAAGATGTGGGTTATGCCCCAATGGGTCAAGAGGAAATGGTAACTACATCCGACCCTAACGGCGGCAATAAAGAAATATGGGTTGGAACTCCTACACCTGAACCAGTGGTGGAAACTCCAGTCTCTACTTCTCAATATTCCCGTCCCCCTGTTCCTGCTGAGATGAGTCCTGAAGCCTTAATCCAAAATAAGTATGAGGCACAGGAAACTATGGCCTATGCTAACTTTCAGCGTAGGATGCTCAACGCCGGTGCATCAGTTGACCCAAAGTCGGGGACAACTAATCTTGCCGCTGCTGACGAAATTCTTGTGAACTATGCCAATGCCTCCTTCCAAAATGATATGGCGGATTTACAAAACTGGAAGCGTACCCTCAAGGGAAGATTAGCTCTTGTGGATAAGGATAATTCTCTCTCTGACGAACAGAAGAAGTTGTTTCACTCTAAAATAATTGGACAAGCTAAGGATGCAATATATATCCCTGAGATGACTTCCTCACAAATACAACCAAAAGAGAAGCCATTGTTTTCTGACTCAAAGTACATTACAACTGCCGGAAAAATGGTAAATAAAATTACTGAGGGTGGAACAGTTGAAGATGCCTACGCAGTTGCTAATGCTGAGTTAGGCTTTGGCTGGGAGGAACGCTATCCTCAGTTAGTTGACCTGATAAGACAGAAAACGCAACCGCAGGGTTCTGCCAAAGGTGGGATGATTCGCATAATGGGAAGTGATGGTATTACAGGTACTATACCAGCCGACAAATTAGAAGAGGCTAAAAAACAAGACCCCAATTTAAAGGTTTTATAATGGCTATTGATTTTAAATCGCTGGGTGGTAGTGTTGAAAATGTGGAGGAGACTCCCCAGACAACTGCTGGGAAGATTAACTTCGCAGAACTTGGCGGAGAGATTATATCTGAACCTAAAGATGGTTTTATTAAAAGAACTCTCAAACAGATTTATAATGCTGCTATTGCAAACCCCGTTCAGGCAGTTGGTACTAAATCCGAATTTGGCAAAGCTCTAACCGATGCTGAGGCTTTAAATGTTATACGAGAGGACTTGCATAAAAAGGTATTTACATATCAACCTATAACCAAAGCCGAATATAAGGAATTGAAAAATTATGGTTCTTCTTATAAGAAGGGAACATTTGGTTCTTTGTTTGGAATGAAACCCGATGAATGGGCAGTTAAGGCTTTAGAGGATGTTAAGACAGGAAAACTAAAAGTAGTTGCCGGGGAATCTCAAATCGACTTGGCAGATGTTTACCAACGAGCGGAAACAAATAGATTAAAGGATACTGATATTTCTGCGGCTGTCAGCGAAGCACAAGGCTTCAAAGACAAAGCTGCTGATGTTATAGGTGGGGTAACAGGATTTGTTGCTCAACTGGCTCTCTTGAAAAAAGCATTTCCGGGAGTCCCTGAACCTATTGTATGGGAATTACAAAATGAAGCAACTGGAGGTACTCCGGGCAAGGGTGTTGTTTCTTACGCAACATTTAATGCCGCAGGTAGATTAGGCAATACATTAAGTGGTAAGATTGCAGCAAAGGGAGTCCTCGGGAAACTTGGAAGAACTGCCGCTAAAATAGCTCCACAATCTGCCGCAATGGGTGGCTTGACTGCTGCCGAAGGTGGTTCGGCTGAAGACATAGCAATATCCGCTGCTATTCCAGTTGGTATGGCTGCCGTTAGTGCAGTCAGCAAGGCCTCTGGCAAGGCCGTCTCTGGGGGTAAAGTAGAAAAAGGGACATCTGAACCCCTCCCCAAGACTACAACCGTTTCTGAGCGTTTCAAGCAACTTACCGCTGAAAGAGATAATTTTAAGCCATATTCTCCAAAATGGAATAAATTGAATGAAGAAATAGCAACTGAAATGGAGGCAATGCGTCCAAAAGCATCTCCTTTACAGGAAGCTCAAGCTAAGGCTGTCGGTAATCTTCCACTAAGTGGAAGTGAGATTATTGGACAACAGATGGTGCAGAAGGGTGCTGACCTTGCAAATGTTGGGCAGGCTAAACCAGTTGCAAAAGTTGAACCGGCTACAATAGAATCAGTATCTAAGAAGGCTTCCCTCAATGTGGAGGATGCAAAGAAATATACAGTTGGTTTAAGAGAACCTGCTGTTAAAGAATTACGGGCACAGCAAGCTACCGCCTACGAGTCAATAATGAAACAGGAGATTGCAAAGGGAACTCCTCCAGCGGAAGCACTGCAAAAAGCAAGAGAAGGTATGCGGGGCAAGGCTGAGACTTTTAAAGTCCCATCACCTAACTTTACTCCAGATGAAATGAATGTAATATCCAATAAGATAATTGGAAAATATAAAGATGTATTCAAAGTTAATAATGCTAAAGAAGCATTCGATACTTGGAATAAAGGAGAGGTTTTACAGAGAAGTCAATTTCAATACATAGAGGGAGTCCTTGGTAAAAAGGTAGCAATGGGTTTGTATGATTCTCAGGAGGTTATGAAGACGAAATCCTATACTCCTCTCAGTCTTGAGAATGATATTCAGGCTGCTGCAAAGTTGATTGTCAGTTTGGATGTTCAGATAGCACGGCAGGCAAGTACTATTGCTTTGAGACATCCTATTTTATTTGCTAAAGCTGTTGGAGTAAATGCAAGAGCGTATGTCAGCGAAAAATATGCTGAAAATATAGAAGCAAGAACGCAGAGAAGTCCTTATTATGAGCAGGCTACTAATGATGGTATCAACAGATTATCTAATACTGCATATTCTGGTGAAAGAGCAGAACAGTTTTCTCTCAGTACACATTTAACTCAGAAGTTATTGCACGCTGGGGAGACTTCAGGCAAAGTTGGAAAAGCCGCTGCCGCTCCTCTGAGAGCATTGGGAAAAATAACTCGTGGGGCAGAGAGAGGTTTTGCTGCCGCCCACGATTATCTCGTACAGAGTATGTATGATACTGCAATGGCTGAGTTCGAGAAGGCTGGACTTCCAGTAACTCCCAAGATGCAGGCAGAGTTCGTGCAGAGAGGTTCACAGGGAGATGTTGCTGCACGGGAGGCTTTGGCTAAAGCACAGCAATATAGAACTAACCGAGCCAGTGCAATCAACACATTGGTAAAGGTTCTCCGGGCTAAGAACCCCGATATGAAGAAGATTCAGAAAGCAGCTAACCACGTGCTGTTCTCTGCTTCTGTTACAACTGCGAGATTTAAAATATTCTCTGATGCTGTAACTAAGGCAGGAAGTAGAGCATATATTGGTTCTGCTATTGCAAGTGATATTGCAAAGATGATTCTTGTATCGAGTCTAACTACGTTAATTGGTAAGGAACTTGCAAGTAAATATGAATGGGCACGAAAGAAAGACGGCAGCCCTAAGATATATAGTGATAACAATGTTCTTTCCTCTAATTGGGGCAAGATGGTTGTCGGAGATACCTCCTTTGATATAGGTGGTGGTGAAATCCAGAAGTATAGATTCATCGCCAGACTTATTGCGGGTAAAACTAAAACCCAAGCGGGTGAGATAAAGGAAGTTCCCCGAACTGATGTTATAGAACAGTACCTTAAAGGAAGAGGAAATCCAGTGTTGGGTCTTATAGCCCGGTGGTGGACTGGCACTGACTTTATGGGAAAAGATATTTGGGAGATGCCTGACTTAGCCCCGTATGCGGCTGGGGAAAAAGGCCCTCTCGGAAAACAATTCGCAGGAGAAGTTCAAGGCCTTCAGAATGTTTTAGGAGATAAAGCCGGTAAGGGTGTTTATCTGGCTGGTAGGGAAATAGCCAATGCCTTAGCCCCTCAGATTCTTTCAGCAACGTGGGAGGCAGCTATTGACCAAGGATGGGCACAAACGTTGAGTCGTGGTGCTGCTGAGACATTTTCTCAGGGAACTAATGAAGTTACTGAGTATGCTTCAACCGCTGTTACCAAGATGAAGAATAAGTTGGCTGAAGAAAAGTATTCCAAAAAATGGGATGACCTGTCTGATGTTCAGCAGAGACAAATCAGAGGATACTCAACAACCTTAAGGGATTTGGAGAAGGAAGCTGCTAAAGTAAAACCCAATAGTTATGAATATGTTGGGGAGACTATTAAGAAGCAGGCTGAAGTTGGAAGGGAAGTTCAGAAGGGACTTGACAAAGACATCCAGATACAAATGACATCTCTTGGTGTTTCAGTAGGTGGATTATCCAAGAATATTGGAGACTGGAAACTAAACGATGCCCGATACAAAGCGTATCAGGATACAGTTAAGGAAGTGTTGAATCCCAGACTACGTGAAATAATGGATAGACCAACGTGGTCTGATTTGAGTGATGAACAGAAAGCTAAAGCTATTAAAACTCAGGTTGACAGAGCTAAAGAGATAGCGAGAAATAAAATTAAAGGAGCAGCAAGAAATGGCTAAGCCACGACAAACAAAACCTCGAAAAACCATTGAGGATAGATTAGATTCTATTGAGAAGAATATGGCAGTCTTTGCTGTAAAGCAGAACTCCCTAATCAAGCATTTTGAAAATCACCTGCACTTGCACGGGAAGATTATAGCCGGAGTGTTCTCATTGCTGGGAAGCATTGTACTTGGTTTAATATTCTGGGTCAGCAAGTTTCTGTGGGCATTGGGACATACAGTTAAATAAGAAATGGGGGATTAGGTCAATGAGCCTCGTCCCCCAATTTTTTTATTCATTTTTGAAAAATTTCTTCATTTCTATATTCTCCATCCAACAATAGACAACAAAGCAAGTACTGCCAGTGTGTAAATTACCATATCATCTCCTACTTAGCAAGTAAAATCTTATCTCTTATTTCCTGTGTTAATTGTATATTGGAATACAGAAACTTCTTGGAGTTCTCCCTCCCCTGTCCTAATTGAATATCTCCATACAAAAACCACGCACCATTCTTGGCAATGATGTTTTTAGCAACACCCAAATCAAGCAGATTCCCCTCATAACTTATTCCAGAGTTGAACATAATATCGAACTCAGCTTCTCTAAAGGGAGGTGCAAGTTTGTTCTTCACTACCTTTGCCCTCACTGTATTTCCAATGGCGGACTCATTATCCTTAATAGTTGCTATTCTTCTGATGTCAAGCCTTACAGAAGAGTAAAACTTCAGAGCGTTTCCACCGGTAGTAGTTTCAGGGTTGCCAAATAAAACTCCAATTTTCATTCGTATCTGGTTGATAAATATGATACAGCTTTTGCTTTTGCTCACAATGCCAGTCAGCTTCCTGAGTGCCTGACTCATCAACCTTGCCTGAAGTCCGACGTGTGATTGTCCCATATCACCAGTCATCTCGGCAAGGGGTGTTAATGCCGCAACTGAATCCACAACAATAATATCAACATTGTTTGATTTCACAAGCATTTCAACTATGTTCAGGGCTTCCTCACCAGAATTTGGCTGACTAACCAAGAGGGCGTTGACATCAACATTCAGTTTCTTTGCCCAAGTTGTATCAAAGGCGTGTTCAGCGTCAATCAGGGCAGCTACCCCTCCGGCTCTTTGAGAGTTTGCTATTACAGACAAAGCGAGCGTAGTCTTTCCACTTGACTCTGGGCCGAAGAACTCAATTATTCTTCCTTTGGGAATACCAAATCCTCCCAAAGCTATATCCAAGGAAAGCACACCAGTGGATATACCCTCTGTCTTGTCATACTTATCCTCATTCATCTGCATAATAGAGCCAGCACCATACTCTTTGTTTATATCTGCAATCGTCTCTTTCAGAGAGGTTTTTTTATCTTTCATTATAGACACCTTGCCTCTCAAACCTAATTGCAAAACAAAGAAATTGAATATCCAATGCTCTAAATTTGTACCAATCATTTCTCCACCAAGTTATTTTCAAAGGGAGTGCCCAACTTCCGGGGTCAAACCAACATTCAGTGGTTAGTCTATCTTTCATCATAGTATTTCTCTTTCTTTCCCATCTGCATTATTTCGTAGTAAGGAACTCCATTGAGTACCACACCACAACCCACAATAGAACGTCTGCGAGCGAACTGGCCGTATGCGAATGCCATCGACCTATCATCCACGCCGGTTGATACATCCATACCAAAGAGACGGCTCTTAGGACTTGCCAGCCACTTTACCCCGGCTGCTGAATGACAATGTCCGAGAACGTGTGATAATCCGGTGGACTTCATCTTATTGTATGCCGGGTGTTCCCCACCGCATCCCGTTCCGTGAATATAGCATACATCGTCAATAATGAACTCCCAATCCCATTCCCAATTTCTGGTATCCCATATCTCAGAGAAACTCTTCAGCATCTCTTCAGGAATAGATACTGTCTCAGCTAATCTCAGAGGTCGAGCATCGTGATTTCCTATGCACACCTTGGCTTCGGGAAATGCCTTACGCCAATTAGAAATAGCCTTCTTTGCAAGTTCATATTCTGCTGAGGCGTTGGGCATATCAGGGCGTTTGGGGTGGAAGCTGATTGAGTGCAAGTCAACAACGTCGCCAATATACACCACCTGATTGCATCTATACTTTCTGTAAGTATCTTTGCAGAACTGAAGGTAGTTTGGACGACAATACGGAAGGTGTAAATCACCTACAACCAAAACTTTATTTTGCTTTTTCATTTGCTTCCTTTTTCTTAAGTATGTCTGCTAATCCTGTACCAAACAGTTCTTCTAATTTGCTGCCAAATCTGTACCCACATACACAGAATTTGGCAAACTCACTATAACACACGGCGTGGCAATAGGGACAGGTTTTAGGCATTCCTCACATCCTCTACCTTTTCAAAGTATTCCTGCAACTGCATCCTTAAACTTGTGGGGTGAGTAATGTAATATGGATTAACAATGAATATCCACTTACCTGTTTTGCTGCAATAGTCTATCTCCACCTGCATCCCAGCACTTATCTTATTCTTTGAATTAAATACTACCATCCCATCACAGCCGTCAATAATCTTGCAATCCACATCAAGAATCTGCGGGATAGTAAGAAGTTTATCCACGTAAGTTGTGTGAACAAACGCCTCGTGTTCTGCCGGGCAATAGAATGTGGTGGTCGGAAATTCTTTTCGTAGCCACTCAGCAAAGTCAATAGCGGCCTTGCAGTTCTTCTGCATAATTTCTTCAGTCAACACGCCCCCATCACTAATTGGGTGGCTTATGTAATATTTATACTGTCTCATTTTTAATCCCCTGTTTTGTTCCTAAATATTTTGGTAGGTCATCAAGTTCAGACGGGAGTTGACCAAGTTGGATTCTTTTCTTTGTTGCAATATAGAAGAGGGTATTACAGCCTATTGCTCTGGCGTGTGCCTCCGAGGTATCTCCCATCAACTCAGCATAGATATGCCTGAGAAGTGAGTCAAGAATTGAACTCAGCGGGAGGCCTTTTTCCCAATTACGACTTCCATATTTGGATGCAGCGGCCTCAAGGTGCTTTGATATTTCAAGAAGAGCATCCGGGGGGAGTAACGACGGAAGCCCCTTACCAGCAGATGCCTGCCTCTTAGCTCCGGTTGCAAACACACGGTCTTCCCCAGATTCTATTTTAATACCATTTGGAACACTGTCTGCTGTTATCCCAGCGGCAGCTAATTCTGACACACTGCCAATGTAAGTAACATCTCGTGGTGTATCAACAACCTCTGCCCCAGACTTAAGTCCTATTCCATTTGGGGAATCCTTGTGGCATTCCCAAGGTTTAAGTGGTGGGTCTTCTTCATTTTTTACTGGCTCAACAAAACCCGGTCTGAGCCGGTACACGAGGGATTCAGTTTCACAAGGTGCTGAATAATTTGCATTCCAAAGTCCTGAATTATTTTCATATTCTAAATCTGTTGGCTCTATTGCTGCCAACTCTTCAAACAAACGCTTGGTTAGTTTGTATGCTGGAGTTGTATTGTTCTTCCAAAATTCAATTCTGTCAGGTGTCATTTTTGCTCCTTATGTTCTTTAATTGCCTTGCAGATACACGTCTGCTTAATTTTTACAGTCTTTCCATTTGGGGCTTTGAAAAAATCTACGTACACCCCAGAACCACCACACATACAGGTTGATTTGTCTTTTTTCTTACGCATTTAATTTCAACTTCCCTTGCAGTATCAATTTTTTGAGACTCTTTGGCAGATGACTCATAGCTATTGCCTTGCGTCTCATATCCTGTATCACGGGGTCATTTTTTACATCAAGGCATTTATTTTTCTTTGATTTACTCATCTGTTTGGCATTCCTTGTTAAGCAGTTTCTCAGCATACTGTTGGTCAGCAGCAGAGACATTGCCATTCTCAAGTATCTTGGTATCTTCATACGGAAGGATGACCGTAGCCGTCAGTGATTTGTCAATACAATGTATCACACCCATCACTTTATTCAGAACTTCATACTTCAATCCCTGCTTCTTTATTACAGCGTGCAACAGAGAAGTAATGAAGTAGTTTAATTCTCCAGCCGATATTTCAGCAGCGTGGAATGTCTCAAAGTGCTGAATCTCATCAGCATACAGCGGCCTCTGTTCTTTTTTTATGTACGGCATATTATTTTCCCTTCAATTTTTCCATTTCAGTATCAAACTGTTCTCTTGTTATCTTGCCCTGAAATAAGTCCCATCGCAAATCAAGTTCTGCCTGACTTACAAGGCAGGGTCTCCGCTTATCACCTTTTCCCATACTATTTCCCCATATCATAACTACCTATGTTATTTGTATCAATTAAACTGCCCTCAAATGTCATTGCTATCCCCAATGCTGCCCAGATGTCATCGTGTATCCCAAATAGTTGGCCGGGTTTCTTTTTTGTACCAATCTGTGGTATCTTGCCGTCCCCGGTTGGAGGGTATTTATCTATTATTGCTTGCCGGACATTTCCATCCTTGGCTTTTGCAGAATTGCAGAGGAATATCTTTACATCTCTGCGATAAATCTGGATGTAACTCTTATTCCAAGCCTGAATAAATCGGCCAATCCAAACACAGGTATCAAATACAGTTTTTCCAACAGCCATCCCATAACAGGCTACCATCTCTATTGCAAGGTGGTCATTAGATTTATCTGACAAAAAATCATCCCGTAAAATTTTACCCAAGAGCAGTTCATTCGCCAATTTCCCTTTGTCAAATATTTTACCATCCTCATAAACAACAAAGGCACTCTCAATATTACCGGGGTCTATTGCAAGTATTCTCATAACATTCTTTCTATTCTTTTCAAAGCAATATCTTTTAAAACTTCTCGTTCAATTTCCCCTGCCTCGGCTTTCTCGTGGCAAGGTCTGCAACCTGCTATTAAATTCTCTGGTACATCCTTTGTCTTATCCCCACCCATTCCACGAGGGTCAATGTGATGTATGTCAACTGCAATGCTCTCACATCCCTCAGCCCGTATCTCACATAAGATAGTATCTGCTGTGGTAAGGTGATTGGATTCCAGATATATCTTAATGTGCTTCTTCATTCTTTCTTTGGCATAATTTTTATTTTATTATCCTCACAGAATCTCAGGTACAGTATATCATCCAAAGCATAAGTGATGTACTCATCATTATCGGAGTCAATCATACACTTGCCACCAATTAAGATGTGCAATGCTTCGTGGCACACTACAACATAGGGGTTGTCGTCCTTCTCTTTACAGTACCCCAAGTCAATCCACATCTCGGCCTGCATAAGGAATCTCTGCTTCTCTCCAAGTTCCATCGTCCAACCGGCAGCACGTTCATTCCTAAAAGGAGTCCCCGTGTGAAAGTCTATCTCCCAATCTCTGAGATTAAGAATATTCTGACACCACCTGAGACATCTTACAAGTTGCTCGTGTGATACTCTCTGATATGTCCGTTCATAGTTAGCCATTGTTAGTTCCTTTATTTATTGTATATTATACCACAATCAATTATTCGAGTCAAGATAATTATTTCAGAAGCCAATTTATTCGCTCTGCCAGTCCATCTCTTCCAACCTCCATCATCCACTTTCTCTCATCATCAAATGGGTTAGGTGGTACGAGTATTTCTGCATTTGGAAGTTGTTCCCATAATTCCCCAGCCCCCTGTCTTCCAACATCATCATTGTCAGATACTATCAAAACACATTTAAACTTCTTCAGCCCATCAATGGTTTTTTTATCCATTTTAAACAGTGCATTGTATTTTCCTATTGCCTGAAACCCCATCTCAACTGAACAAGCTGTATCTGAGAAGCCTTCATTTACAATAATGGGTCTCTCAATGTCAAATTTTATCTCCGGTATAAAAATTCCGTGCTTGCTGTGTACCTGCAACTTCTTTATATGCTTGTCTTTTTCCCACCAATGTTCCTGAATACCTGAGATTTTTCCAGCGGTATCAAATAATGGAACAAGAAACTTGCCTTGGTAATACCCCAATCTAAATTTTACAAGTGTTTGGGGAGAAATTCCGAGATACTTTGCAAACTCATCTCTAACTATTTTTGAATCTTCCCAACGCATTCTCTTTTCCCAGTCTATTACTACTGGTTTTTCTTTTTTTATCGGCACATATTTTATCTGGTCGGGATTCATTTTAAATGCTTTAGCATACTGCTTAGGAGACCCTTGGCACATACATCCCCAGCATTTAAACCACAGGGGAAATCTTCCACCTTTATTTATAGTAAAGCTACCCACTTCTTCTTTGTGGAAGGGACATAAGGTAGTCCAGTGTTTACTGTTCTCTTCAATGACTTCTAAGTTGTGATACGGGTAGGGAATCATTATGCGTTTATCCAATCATATATAAGTAAGAATAGTAGTATCATTAGAATTTTCCTAACTCAAAATTAACGTCGGCAAATTTCATCCATTCTGAAAGCCATACCACAGGGAACTCCCCGGTTTCCCCGTTGGTATTTTTCGCTAAAATCAGATACATTTCGCTGTCATCAAATTTTCCCTCTTTGCGTTCCTCATACAGATTGTAGAACGCTGGCCGGTACAACAGTATAATTTTATTTCCAAAATTCTCTAAACCAGCACCCTCTCTGCAATCGCTCAGCCGGGGTTTATGGCTCTCCCGGCGTTCAGATTCTCTGTTGAGGTGGCAGAGTGCAATTACAATGGCATTGCGTTCCTTGCTCATTGTCTTCAGGTATTCAGCTATGCGGTCAATAGCCTCATACCGCTGCCCCTTAAATCCGGTCGTGCGAAAACATCCAATATGGTCAAATATAATTACATCAAACTTTTCCCCGGAGGCTTCCAGAATTTCCCCGGCCTGCATCGGTGTTATCCCTGACTTATCACAGGTAAACAGTGAAAGCTCACTGATATACTCCTTAGTTTCACGTTTTACAGGCACAATACCCTGAACTAAATCAAGATATTTGGCCTCTTGCACATAGCCTTCCATTCTGGTTAGAAGCTGTTGTTCAGCCATCTCCATTGAAAAGAAGGCTACTTTTAACGTCTTTGCAAACTTCAAAGCAAGGTCAATAGCGAAAGAAGTCTTGCCTAAGCCTCGTTGCCCCGCTATAACGGTCAATTCACAGCGGGATAGACCTCCTGTTGCCTCGTCAAACTGCTTGAAGCCTGTTGGTATCCCCCTCTCTACAAGGGGCGTATGGGACGCTATGGAGCTTTTAACGAGTTTCACTGAATTGCCTCTCTTTTTTCTATGTAATTGGGATTATTTGGTTTCCCAGCCATTATTTTCTTTAACCACTCAAAAGATACAGGGTAATAATTGTTGTTATCAACTCCGACATCCCACTGTTTTGAGTCCCGGACTAATTTTCCGTGAGAATGTCCAAATAATTGCCAAGAGTTATAATGGCTGCGTTCCCAAGTTAGCATACAATAATGGCAAACTACTACAAATATCCCGTCTATTGTTTTATGCCAGATATACCTTCCCGACTCCGGCTGCCAGTGGTCGTGGCTTCCGACAAGAAGTATATGTGTCCCATTTAAACGGCTTATATACTTCTTATAAACTTCGTCCTTATGGTTACACCAACAAAAGTCCCCAGCGTGAACTGTAACATCCGCAGGTGTAACAACAATGTTGAAGTTGGCTATTAGTCCTTCGTCCATCTCCTCAACATTGGAGTACGGACGGTTGTTGTACTTCAGGACGTTTGCGTGCCCATAGTGTTCATCTGCTGTGAAGAAAAACATCACGTGTACCCTCAGCTTGTTTGAGTAAAGATTGAAGTCCAGCAACTATTCTCTTTATATCCTTCAAAGCAAATGTTTCCTGCTCAACATAATCGCTGTCTAAGAAATTTTTTCCCTTGTTAGTTTTTCCTTCAGGAATTAAACGAAGGTTAATGAAAGTCTTGTTCCATCCCAACACGGCATCAATGGACGGCCTATTAACTTTACACCTGTAATCCGCACAGGAAGTTATAACTTTAAATCTGTCCTTCATTTTCTCTCATTCTCTCTACAAAGGTTTTCTGTGCGGGTTTAATGTCGCCTCGGCGTTCTGCCATCTTTCTCCACGTCTGAACAACCGATTTCCAAACTTTATATGGACGGCCTTTGTTATCTGCCCAGCCACGAGCATCATTGTAATAGAAGAACTGCTCTGCATCAAATGGCTGATAGCCAATCTCCTTTGCGAAAGCATCTATCTCAGCAATGGTGGGTTTCTTAAATGTTGCCTGTATCTTATATGGGCAGTTCTTGCAATCTTTTGTTGCCATTATACTATTCCTTCAGTTATTTTCTGCTGGTTAAATTCAGCCGGGTTATTCCCTCTGTTTTTGAGATTCTCAGCTTTAGTTTTGATAGTCAAGTTGGCTTTCCTGCAATTCATTGTGTTGCCATCCAAATGGTCAACTTCCATATCAGGTGGACAATTCATCAACTGCCTGTGCAGTCTGATTGTTCTGACTTTTCTCTTGCCATCAACATAGTATGTCTCACTTCGGGCTGCATAAGGTTGTCCACCTGTTCCACCAAACTTTGCAAACCATTTATGTTTGCTTACAAGTGGAATATCCACATCATCAAATTCAACCCAGTAGTCCTGTGATAGTTGCATTACAGCCATTTCAGTTTATCCTTATAAAAGTTATCCATCCGACAGTAAGTATCCACTTGTATAGTGGAGGTATTCTCTCTACACTTATCCCGAATAGAGGACGTGTAACGTAAAAAGTTATATCTGAACATTTAAAAAATTCAAACTTAAACTCTTTATGAAAACGTATCCAATAAACAGAATTATGCAAAAGGATTCTCGTCATCATTGTTATTGCTCCGCTGGTTGTTGTTTGAACCTCCGCCTGTGTTGTCATATTCAGAAATAGCCAGAGAAAGATACTTCCCTTTGTTTCCTGATTTCAACCAAGCGGCAAGACGATACTTTGTCCCGTTCACCATTATATTGCCAGTGTGGTCAGGCTGTTTTTCACTTTCCTTTTTTTCGTTGACAAACAGTACACCTGTGCCGTCTTTCTGCTCAAACTTTCTTTTGTTTCCGCCGCCTTTACCGTAATTGTTTTTCCCGTATGCCATTTTACTACTCACTTTCTTTTTCAAATTGTTTTTTCAATAATAATTCTTTATACCACGTTGGCAAACCTTGTGTAGCTCTCTGAAGAATTTTTCTTCTTGCCATAGAGTACAGTCTCTCTTTGATGAAATCTGAACACTCAGCCATTATGTCAGTATTGACCTGTTTCAGCAGTATGCCAATGTCTTTGGGTTCATCACCTAACAATCCCTGTTCTCTTAAGGCCTGAACTGCTTTTAACCACCGGGCTTCAGTACATAATTCCTCACCTATTTGTTCTATTGTGTCCCTGTTTGAAGGATTCAGTTCCTTTTGATGTCTCTGTGCCATTTCCTTAAACTTCTCTGAAACATATTTTCCCATCAAGCAATGGCCGTCAATTCCAAATCGGAAATAGTTCTTAACAACAACACCCTCTATCGTTGTACCACCCAAGCAGCTTTCCAAATTTAGGAATCTCTTAAAGTCCTCAACTGACCATATATTTGGTATGGTTTCATCATAACTTATACCCAGCAGTGGAACACACTCTAAGTCAAGGTCTTCAGCAATATTATTTTTTGCACCTGTATCAAGATAATCTTCAGTGGTTATATCAACGTCAAAAAGAATGATGTGGTTCTTTGGAATCCTTGCATACTGTAAAACATTGTGATGAGGCTTTGCAAGAAATTCGCCTCTATATGTCCAGCCATCTATAAGTTTATCCTTAATTGTTTTGACATAATCGCAGGCAGGTTGGAACATCCCAGCATTATCAACATTTAACTGACAGTGATGAGAGCTACAATACAATACGCCATCCCTTACGCCAAAAGAGAATTGAGAGCCGTCAATTTTTTCTTCAATGACAATTCTATTCAGAAATAAATCTGATATAGCTTTATGCCCAAGAGTGTAAATCTTGCAATAACTTTTCAGCATTATTTTTTCCCTTCGTTTGGCGGCAGCACAACTACACCGGCTTCTGCACAGGTTTGAATACAATCATCAATGTACTTTGCAAGTTCTGCCTTAGTTAATTTGCTCTTGTCCTTAACATACTCACGTTTTGTACCTTTATTTCTGGTCAGGTGCAGTTTCTTTAACACACCATCAACTTCTTCAACTGAAAATCCTGTTTCAGCAGCCAGTGGAGTATAAATGCAGGCATACAGATAAGCAAACTGTTGCTGGGAAGATTTCTCAGCTTCCTTTTCTATTGTCATCTGAACCCGGAGTCCCTCAAAGTTTTTTATCCACGTCTTATAGACTCCATTACTATCCAGATGTAGGTTTCCATCCTTTACAAGACCAAAGAAAACACCTTTTTTTGTTTCACTGCTCATAACTCATTCCAAATTTACTTCAATTTTCGTAATGGCCTCTTACGTACTCTTCAACAAGAGCTTGTTCACACGCCGGGCAAGGGACTCTCTCCCCTGATTTAATTCTATCTATTGTCTTTGGGTTTAAGACAATATGAGTTCTTCCACATACAGGGCATTCATAGTTAATCATTTAAGTTCCTCCACAGAGAACGTCTTAGCCTAATTATCCCCATCACTTCCACCCACATACCTTTATCCATAGATTTATCTTCTAACTCTCTGAGTGTATCATCCAATGATTGCAAGTCTTTAGTGGTTATTCCACTAAAATCCACACCACCAATATCATCTACGTCGCTATATGAAAATAAATAAAAGTCAGGATTCATCAATGTATCCTTCCTACAATATCACCGTCAACTACATCAAACACAGTTCCAAAATCCTGTATAGTTCCCAAAACCCAATCAGGATAATGTGTTTCCACATATTTAACGAGAGTCTTTAAGTTGGGGGCAAGAAAGTTTTCATTCGCTGTCTGCCCCTCCCCATTGAGCTTGTAATAGACGCTATACACTCTCATTTTTTGTCTCCCCTAAACTCAAAGCATAAGGACATACTGACCGGCAGTTGCAATAGTTCATACATCTATTGGCTTCTGTTTTTCTCTGGTCAATGGTTATCGACCCCTTACTGTATTTATCCATCAATCCTTTTTCTTCAATGTATGCCAGAGCTTCCGGGGCGGTGTCAAGTAACCGCATCGCTTTCTTTTTGTCTTTTTCCATCACAGCGAATTTGCCCAAGCGAATCCATTTATCCTCATCTGTGCATTCATAAGAAGCATCAAGATGAAGTTTCAGCCGGTCTTTAATGAACTGAATAGTTTGTTCCATCGGCCATACTGGGACTTCACGGCAGAAATACTTTTCCTGTGGATAATCCGGTTCACGCTGTGCCTGATATTTTGACCAGTCCTTAATAAATGCGTGAATGCGTAAATGCTTTGATTGTATTCCTTCTGCTTTCCAGCGGAGGAAATTCAGGATATTAAGCTGTTCAGCAAAGTGTTTATCCTTGTCAAATATCCAACTGAAAGCTGACATCAACTTGTAATCCTCAATGTCAGTAACATTTACAATATCAACTTTGCCAACCAACAGGAGCGGCGGGGTTTGGCTAATAGGGTACTCATACTTCTGTTCTACCTCACAATATGGAGGCCGATTTTTTTCAAGAACGCCGTGAAACGCTGTGCCAAGCATTGCCACAAAGAAGTCCTCTATATCAACTGAAACGCTGTCATATTTTTCAATCATCAGTCGCCGTACTTTCGGACTGTCAATCAACTGCGTTACACCAATTCTCTCTGGCTTAGGCGGATAGATGTGATGTCCTGCTGCCATTACAAACGCCGGGGGGAATCCTAATCTGTTTGTCAACTTCATTTTGTACCTCTTGCTTTCTGTACTTTCTTCAATACGTAAAATGGATAATCAAGGTCAAATGATGAGCGGGGAAAATTCAGAGTAATTCCACTTCTACTAATACCACTAATCCTACCCGTCCTTCCAACCCTGCAATTCATTTCTTCTACCCAACTGTTAGGCCATCCTCTCTCACGGGATTTAGCTTTTCTTAAAACCTCAACCTTATCCCCTACATTAAATCCGCACAAGGCTTGTTTCTCTAAATACTTTTCTTCTTTAGTTTTCATTTCTGTATTTCCTCTTTTCCTTCAACAATAGATTCAGTTATTTTTGTTTCAATAATTTCTACCACAATAGGTACTTCATTGTCAATATCCAACTGCATACCGGAATAATCACCACCGCTGGGAACAGGGATAAATACCCTGATATTGGCCTTGTACTCTTCAGGAATAATCCCACTTAGTCGCAGGTATTCGTGGATGTTATTGTATCCCAACCGAATTACCTTACGGGTTTTTATTTCTGTTTGAACTTCTACTTTTGCTTTCGTATATCACCACATTAAAATATAATTGCTGCCCCCAGCAGAGTCTCTGCACAGGGGCTAAAATCTTTATCCCGCATCTTTGGTACAGGCGGCGGAATCTGACCTGTTTAGGAGGTATCAATACACTACGTCTGTGTACTCTACAATTTTACCGAGTTCCTTTTTAGGATATACATTATTTTCACCAAGTTTTCGGATAGCTGCATAAGCATAGTCCGCCCGGAACTTCCACATCCCGTTTGCAATGCACAGCCGATGAAATAGGTCATCAACTTCTTTTCTATGGGAGCGGTCTAACTTTCCTGCTCTCATCAGAAGATACAAGGCATCGTGCGGCAGGGAGGCAATTCGCATAGGCTTTGTTTGAAACACTGCACCGCTTGCACCATCCCACTTATAGCCGGGGTATATTTTCAATTCACCGTCATTAAACAGCACAATATGGTCGTCAGCACCCAAAATGAATCCATCAGGATAATTGTTTATTATGCCCGTTGGAAAAATTTCTGTTGTAACAGTCTCAAACTTAAATTTATTTAGTTCAAGATGTTTCATTATCTGATACCTCCGACTATGGGAAACAGTCCATCCATTATCACCTTCATTCCGTTAGGGTCAGGGTCTTTTTGCCACTTCCCGGCAGAGACATAGGCAATGCCCGGCAAAAATAATTCAAGGTCAGTCGCCTTAACCTTATTGAAGGCAGAAGCATAATGGAATATCTTCTTCCCGCTGTCTTTATCGTAAATATCCACGACTACACATCCAGAGACAAACAGCATCAGCAAACACATAATCAAACAACTTTTCATTTTTATACTCCACTTAAATAATTTTACTTATTGTAACATAAACATAAAGTAAAGTCAAGAGAATTATTTAAAATACTCTCCTGCACAGTTTCCAAGTATTCCCCAGTCAAGTTGTGCCTCAATTCCTTTTTCGATATAGCCGCACCAGTCGTCAAATTCCTTTTGATTTTTTGGCTTTCTTCCTGCGGAGGCTACAAACCCATCTTCATTCAGAGTTATGATATACTGGTAGTCTTTAATTTTCATTAGTCCACCTCTTCCCCCGTTATATCTTCAATAAATTTGTCATCGGAGCTATCTGACAAGTATGCGTTTATAAATTCTGCCTCCGATATTTCACCGTTTGTTAGGTCATTTTCTGCATACATTTCTCTGACCTTTTCCTCCGCTTCCTCTTCACTGTTAGCAGACACAACGGCATTGTAGTTTGCAACTATTCCGTGAATAGCTATACTTACTTTCCATCTTTGTTGACTCATTTTATTACCTTTATTAAAATTGGTAGTCTTTTAATTTATCTACAAAAGCTGCCTTAGTTCGTCCACATCCATTACAGGTCAAACAGATAACTGTTGAGTATTCAGAACTCCGTATATGATACCCGTCGAATGCAGAACGCCGACAATTTCGTTTCATTACCCACCAGTTTCTTTGTTCTACTGGCTTCTTCCGCTCTTCACAATGACAACCGAAACCTATGCTCATTTGTGCTTCCTTTGTCTTTGCTTCCAGAGGTGAAAAAACCAGAAGTCATATTGCTTGCCCCGGAATGTTATCCGCAGCACATTGTAATAAATGTTATGCGAAAATATAATTTGATTCGGTATCGGCCTATATACCATCCTAATGCCTGTTATCAATTCCAATTTCATTATTCTATCCCTTATAAAATTTGTGTCTCTGTCAGCCAATTATTGGCAAGTACTGCAAGGTCGTACAAATTCACTTCCCCATCCCCGGTAATGTCGCCTGCTAACATCCGGTCAAACTGTATGGAAACATCTGCTATATTTCCACTGCCTATTAAATAGCTGGCAATGATTATTCTTCCGTAAGTATGATTACCCACTAATGCCGATATACTGCCAGTGTTATAAAAATTATTACAGGTAATCACCGCATTAGCACCGTCAACAAATAACCAGTAATCATTATAGAAATTATTACAGGTTAAAGCCGACTGTATTGTTAAAATCTGCGTATCCACGTACACATCATCAGCAATAAACGGGACGTGTCCACAAAACCAGCTATCCCCGTCATATACATAACCACCTGTATAAGTACAGTTATCACTAAAGCAAAAGCCAGTTAAAACAAATAGCAGCAATACAAACATAAATTTTTTCATAATTTAGTTCCTTAAACCTTATTTGCGTAGTATATCATAATCATATTTGAATGTCAAGAGGAAAATTAAAATTTACTTAGCCTCTTCAAAAACTGCTTCACCGTTTGAGAATGTCGCAATTCTATTCAGCACAGTACAATACTTTGATACAATTTCACGGATACCGGCATAATTTCTGGATAGCCAGCTTTCAGCCAATATGCCAGCCTTGTCATTTTCGTATTTAGTGTTTATGAAAACTGATACAGCACCGCAGCCACAGTATTCACTTATGCTTATCTGAACGTGGTAATTCTCAAGAATAATCATATTCTCACGATAAGGATAATTTGCCCATTTTTTCTTGCATTCTACAAGTGATTTATATTTAGCCAACAATTCAGATTGTAAGTTCACAATCAGGTCATTCCAGTCATAACCATCATTGTCAAATTGTGAACAGTCAAAATAAATTATATTCTTGCCTATTGTTTCTACACTGCGACTCATAAATTTACCTCATTATAAACTTTTTTCTAAAGCCTGTAATCTGTCTTTTTGTTAGAATACCAGCAGACTTTTCAAGTAAAACCTGCATTACTGTCTGATAAGGAAAACTTTCCCACGTCCGATTACAATACACAGCTTTTGCCTTATTCCGCTCTATTCCATTTATCAACAAGGTTGCCAGATGTCTAAATCCGTTTCGGGTATTTTCATACCTGCAAACAACCGTGATTTTACCATAATTAAAACTTGTCATAATTTTATCCTTTTAAATTTATTGCATCATCTTGCCATCGGGCATTATTTTAAGTATCCTTGTAAAGATAACTCCCAAAATTTCCTGAACAGATATAAAATTAGCTTCCATACAATAGCTATAATGCACAGTCTTAGACCTTTTGAATCTATACCAATATACTATCGCTGGCTCTCCAAAATCTTTAGCTTCACTTCTTGCCGTTTCAATAACTTTCATACATTCTATATTCATTTTAAACACCTGATGTTATAACCGCATTAAAATTTACCTATTTTACTGTATCAATCAGTAGTTTGCACCATTTTGTAAATACCATAAGTGGTATCCTCCCTTTTCGCTTCGATTCCACCCTGTGCTGAATGTGTAATCCCCTTGCATAAGACGCACTGCACATCTTTTCTACCTGATGCCTTGTGTATAACCCCTGTTTGCAATCGTCCTTGTTTAACCCTACGTGTTTATCAAGTATAAATAAATCTTGATACCAGTCATCACTGTGGTCTGAAAAAACTACAAATTTTGTTGTATCAAAAATATCGTCATCACTTGCACCGGGACTTGCACTGCCACAGACTATATGTATCTGTGCATTATGATTTTCACATTTACTAAGTTTTCTGATTAAAGTTTTGATAGTCATTTTAAATACTCACATTAAATTATAATTGCGTTGGCCGCCTTTTTGTATAGCACCGGCGGCTTAGTGCATTAGCTATTAAATTACATCATAGCAACAAACGCCCAGAATGTCAAGTATAAAATTATTTTTATTTCAGTCATTTTTATGACTCCAAAGGTATCCTATAAAATGCAATGTTCCCAAAATACCGCCCGATACATACAAACGCCAGCCAACTATTTTACCACCCCTTTTTATGGCTTTTCTGCAATCATAACGGATTTTCCTGTCAAATTGGGTAATCATTCTGCTATCCCCTTATCAAACATACTTAAACTACCTGCCTTAACACCTCTGGCTTTTACCCATATTATAGCTTGATATTCAGCAGGTTTTAATCTGTGCCTTTTTGCATTGCGTTTAATCTTTTTACATATAGTATCATAGGCAGATTTACGCAGTTTCTTATCAATTCTTATCCGTTCATATTTAAAATATAGACAAGTGATTGTATCCACAGTTATGGCATTTAAATTGCCTTTTAAATTCTCTGCGAATGCCTGAACTTTTAAGCCAGCCAGCGGTTTTCTCAACAGTGCCTTTTCGATGTTTGCTCTATGATTAGGCAAAAGACCTTTTACATTTTGGTAGTCTTCAAACAGACAGTATTTCTTATACACCTCTTCAGCCAGTTCTATGTTTATTGCAATCGGCGTTCGTGGTGATGTTGCCGCAATTAAATCAGCAATTAAGTCAGCATCCTTGCCATAATCAGCAATCAGCTTCTCACGTGTCCGCTTATACCAGTCAACAGAGTTCCTGTAATTCTTTAGCGACATTGTTTAAACTCCACAGGCGGCAAGGAATTTTTCTCGGTCAAATGCCGGATTTTTTGTGGCAAGGTAATCACATAACTCATCGGTTAAATCAAAATGTAAAAATATCCTGCCGTCAATGCTCATTCTATTATCATTTATAATAGTCGCAATCTTTTTAAAGTCTTTTTTAGTTAGCATTTTTTAAACTCCGCAATATGAATCTGAAATTGCCCGACATCTACAATCGCATAACCATAGCCGGGTTTAATCTTATCAATAAACTGGCTTATCGTCAATGCCGATTCCCCCGGTTGTCCAAAACCAGAAGAGTCAACAAAAAGTATGTCTGTTTCTTCAAACCCCTTTGGCCGATAGTCCCCAAAATTAGGGATATTTTTTAAATCGCCAATGACCGTTTTTTCCCCAGCAATCCACAGCTTTTTTCGTGCCTGTTTAGCTTTTCTGGTTGCATCATTCATACATCTAATCTCATTTACACCATACATTTTATATCCCCTAAATAAAGTTAGCTTCTGATTTTATCTGCTGTACTAAAACAGACTCTTGATTATTTTGCAGTTTAATTTGATTAGCCAGCCAAAGTATTTCGCTTTTGGCCTTAACTGTTTCAATCTCAAATATAATACAATCTTCTTCCATCCCCTTATAGTGGCCTGTGCCATATAGCACAGTAAATCCGCTGAAAAACTTTGACACAAGGTCAATCGTCCTTTGTGGTTGTCCTGTGGTCTTATTATTTATTTTCTCTGTTATAATTCTGTAAAGCATTATTTAATTCCCCTAAATAGATGATATTTCAATGACCGGCAGCCGGTGATTATCCCGACGTGTAATCCGGATAAGCCAGCGGTCAAATACTACTATTCTGCATTCCCATATTATATGAAAATGATTGCCGCAAACGCCGACAAGTAATCTTTTTTTATTGTTCCAGCTAAAATCAATCATTTTATTTTTCCCATATTTTTTCGAGCATATATGGCTTAATGCCGCTAAATTCGTTTAATTCTATTTCTGTCTTATCAACAAGGCTGAAATAAATCAAGCTATAAAACTTGTTTGCTCTTATTATTCGCATTATACATCTTTTCTGTTTCTCTGTCAAGTCTAAATTATGCTCTATTGCCAGCAATTCATTATGGATTCTAATGCGGACAATGCCTGCGGATAATGCGTCCAATAAATCAGATACACCAGCGGTATAGCATTGGTCTTCGTGTGTTGTTCCATAATATAATGCAGTGAACTGTCCATCAGGATATATAAATCCGCTCTGGCTGTAATCATCAGACAATCCAAGACTTGACTGCATCCGGTTAATGATGTCCAATTTATCAAGTTTTTTTGTCGCTGTTTTCATTTTATCCCTTAACCAGTAAATAACGGGACAGTGTAATAATATCACTACTTTCAAACATATTTATGTCAACATTATGTATCCGCTCGGCGTCATAGCCCATAACATCCAAAATATGATACAGCACTATTCGCCCTGAATAGAACTCCGTTCGGTGGTCTTTCCAGCCTTTGATTGCCGCCTTAATTATTCTAATGTCATCGCTCATTGTCATAACCTTTCGTAATTAAAATTCTGTTGTGTATGCTGTTGTTATATCAATTTCCAGCACATTTAAACGTAATTCAAAAAGATAAACCCATAAACACATATTAAATGTAGCGTAGTTCATTTTGTAAGTCCTTATAAATAAAACACTTATATTTTTCATTCGGGGGCGTTCCCCTGATAATTGCCTATACTTTACTATATAACTGACTATATGTCGTGTATGGCCAGAAGACTACCTCTTGTCAGGTAAAAAACCACCTGCTGCCAAAACTATTTTTCTGGCTGTATGTCCCTTAGAGCATTCTCTTAATTACGCCCCGCCGCTTTCGATTGTCAAATAGCATACTACTGCATAAACTATACACTATCTGCGGACAAAGTCAAGTAAAATAATGGGATTCGCTGCGAAATTAAGAAGATGTGCAACACTGCTGCTATGTTAGTTATGTATATAACATCACATTGCAGCGAGTGTACTATGTCTATATGTAGTGTAATGCCTCTGTGTGTAGTTATGGGACGCCTGCGGGGTGAAGCAGTTATGGGACTGCATAGGATACAAGCCCGATAACATAGGGGGGTGGTAGCCGTCAATGGATAAGGATGTATGGAGGGTTCTACCCACCGACACTTTTTATGTGATTTTGAAAATTCTTAAATAGAAGGGGATGCCGAATGTCGGCTTTGTCGATGTGATGAATGAGAACTGCTACAATCAAATTTAAGACCCGAACGGCTGGAAGGCTGATTATGTACCCTCCAGCCGGAATAATTAAACCTTGACCCCAAAAGTGCCTATTGCCGGGGCTAATTCAATGATGGTTCAATCGTCATAGTCTTGTACGCAATAACGCTGTCTTCATTGCACATCGCATATTGAGTATCACCTATGTCTATTTTAGCCAAACTGCAAGCGTTGATATACACGATGTCTCCTACACGAACTGAGCAAGGTATTCTGTTTCCGTCAGGGCCAACCTTGCCCGGCCCGGTCAACTGCACGATACATTCCCGCAAAGCTAAGGCCGGTATGGTATCCTTGGCACTCTCCGGGAGGACGAGACCACCTTTGGTCTTATTGCTGGTAGATACTTCTTTTACTATAATTCTGTCAAATAAAATATTTAAACCTGATAAACTGTCCATATATCTCCTCTCTATTTTGCTGTTTTAATTCGCTCAGCTATTTCCAACGCCAAGCCCAACTGTTTATTTTTTACCGCTGCTTTGTATAACTCCTCAAGACGATTGAGGTACGCAACAGCCTTTGTATTTTCTCCTGTTTCAGTAACAGTAACTACGAATGTTCCCATATTTATTTCCCTTTATATTTAGACAAACAACATTTCTTGAACTTAACCGGCTTACCATCCGGCTTAGTCTTTCCACAAATACACGGATTGTTTCTGCCGACTTGATGGCAGAGGTTCTTAGTCAGGGGACGAACTTTTGCTGCTCTTTTGTGGCACAGATGAAATACAGTTCCCAGACAACTCAATAAAAATTTTATGCTTAACATTACACTACCCTTTCAAAATCTTCTCTTGCTTTCTTTATCATTCCTTCTAATTTTTCGAGACACGCCCCCACCGCATCCTTCATAATGTTATCCACACCATTCCCAATAATAAATTCAACATCACTAATAGTAGCTGACGCTTCTAAAGTATATAAGTATTGGGTGCTACGAGTATCCTTATGATACATCTTCCCCATAGGGTATTTAAGCAGAAACTCGTCTAATGTTATTTTATCAGTCATCCAGTATCTCCTTAAAAATAAAGTTTATTCCACCCCTGTCATTGGGATACCTCTCAGCGAGAACCGCTCTGAATGATTCTACCAGTTCATTCCAAACCATAAGTTTATCTATGGTGCATCCTACATCGGGCTTATTGTGAAGTAAAGTACACAGCAAGTCCTTAATATCTATTGTTATTTTTGTATTCGCTATCATATCTGTCTGCTCCTTTTTTTACTTCCTCACCTATGAGGAATATCAAATCTTTCTTTATTCTATTAAGTATGCCTCTCTTTTTCCACAGTACAACTACGATTTGCCGAGATGTTTTACTTAGGGGGTATTCAATCAAAACGTCGATTGAAAAAGCCTTGTCATCTGGTGAAGAGAAAATAACCCAATCATAGTCAATGCAGTGCGTTTCAAAGAAGTCCTCAATCTCAGAAATCATCTTTTCCATATTAGCTCTAAATTTCACGTTGCACCTCTATTTCTAAATACGCCTCTTAACCAAATTACAAAGTCAATTACATTGAGTGGCATTAACATATACTGTTTTGAATGGTAGAATATTATCATCCACAAAAATTGAGCGAATAATGCTACGCTGCATCCAAATAGCCTCTTCTTTCTTTTTGAAGAGGTAATACAATATCTAATGACCACTTCAACGCATATTGTAAAAATATAAAATACATTCCACCACATAATTAACCTGCATAACTTTCACAAATTTTAATGTCCACCAAAAATGGAACAGCTAAGTTTATTACTGATTCCATTACTTTCTTCTTTGCTACAAGAACATCTTGAGCAAATTCTTTTTTGCATTCAGTGATGCAGTCATCGTGGACAGTAAGTACAAGCTTTGCATCCCACTGTTGGTTTTCCAAATACAACTTTCTCAAAGCTGCCAATGTTAATCGCAGAAGGTCAGCACAGAATCCCTGAATAAGAAAGTTAAAACCTTGGCGAATAGCTCCATTATCAATTTCATAGAATCTTCTTCTGCGGCCAAAGTAGTTTTTAACATAGTGGTTTCTGAAAAGTTCCTGCCTGCATCTCTTCAACGATTCCTTTACTTCTGGATATGTTTTAAAGAAACCTTCTAACCAAGACTGTGCAGTAGCTTCGTCAACCCCGTTATTTTTAGCGATTCCGTATGCGGTTGAACCATATACGATGGGAAAGTTGATTCCATTTTTTCCAATGTGTCTTTCTTCTTTATATTTCTTTTTAGTTTCACCATAAAATTCACTCGTCTTGATGATGTACTCATCTGGAATGTTAAGCCCAAGACAACTGTTGGCTGTGAACAAATGGAGGTCTTTGTTTTCATTGAATGCTCCTATTAAATTTTTATCTCCTGTAAGATTGGCAAGTTGTCTTAATTCCTGACTATCATAATCTGCTATTACAAAAGTATAGCCATCTTTTGCTACAAATAATTCTCTGATATTTACCAAATCTTCCTTAGATAACTCTCTTGGTATATTCTGCAAGTTAGGTTCACTTGAACTCAAACGACCCGTACGAGCAACACAGTCATTGAGAGAGGTACGGATTCTTCCGTCCTTACAAATATGCCCCCACATTGGAGTAATAAATGTATTGAGTAGTTTGTCAGCTTTTCTAAACTTTAAAAGATACTCGATGAACTCACATTTATCTTTGTATTGCTCAAGAACATCTGAGGCTGTTGATGGTTGCCCATTAGGATAAGTTTTACTTGGTTCTGTTCTGGGCAGTTTAATTTTATATCTTTTCTCAATTATCTCAGATACTTGTGCATCACTGTTTAAATTCATCGGGCAAGATACTGTTGTAAAACCAAACAGGTCTTTTTCCTCAAGCATCTTTAGGCCAAGAGATTCAATGGCCTTAACCTGAAACTGATTCATCTTGGTAGTTACTATGTTCTCAAAATCTTCTAATTTCTTTACATCAATCTTTATGCCGTTATCATACATATCCAACAATACTCGTTGAAATGGCATCTCAACTTCTCGGAATAGATTTGACAATCCCTGTTTCTCCAGCAGAGGTTTTTCCAACTCATACAGTTTAAACGTCCAGATACAATCGTTAATTGCATAGTTTAAAAATCTTTCAGAGTCCAGTCCAAATTTAATGGCATCTTTATACTCAAGGATTTTTTCCTTGGGAACTTTCAACACTCTGGCTGCTAACTTCTTTAAAGAACATCCAGCGTTCTCATTCAATAGGTGTGCTGCTACTTGTGTATCAAAAATTTCCTTGGAAAAGTCTATTTGATAATTTCTCAATACTCTCAAATCAAATGGGGCATTGTGCATTATCAGAGTGCACACCCTTAGCATTAAAGTTCTCAGAGCATTTAACAATAAATCAAATTCAGGGTTATTATTTAGATTTACATACAGTGCCGCATCGGTGGTGCATAGAGAATATCCCAATATCTTACAGTCATACTCAAGACCCGTAGTCTCTGTGTCTAAGGATACAGTAGCGTTCAAAGGAATGTGAACATTCATCCACTCTTGAACTGCACAGTAAGTATTTAAAAATGATTTATTAACTTGCACAAGTATTCCTATCATCAAAATAGTGAAATGTTAATCCTTCATCCTGAAGTTCCTCAAGGGTGTATTTTATAGGTTTAAAACATTCATTACACTCACCACTCAAAATATCCTCAGATGCAACCCTAATTGGTTGGCCACATCCAGTACAGAAGGCTCTAAAAAATTTAGAGTTGGGCACTCTATCCCCAGCCCTTGTGCCGTCCTCTGCTACCCACTCACCTTTGCTATCTTTTATGACCTTCATTCTTATCCCTTCTGAGGTAATCCTCAACTTGATGGGTATTGTATCATAAATCGTCTTCTGAGTCAAGAGAAAAATAAATTTAATTTTTATTTCAAAATCTATTGACAAATGACATATTTGGGGTTATACTTCGTATTGAGACAATGCAGCAATATCTTTTTAAGGTGATTTATGGCAGAAATTACAAGAAATTGGGACAAAACAGATGAGGACGCTGCTCGTGAAGGTGAAGCATTGCGTAAAATTCGCTCATATTCACCTACGAGACCAAACACACCTGTATTTTGCAATATACCTAAGTGTATATTTAGTCTTGACTTATGTCATTCAATCGAAAATCTTACCCCACAGGAATATAGAAAAGCATTCCGCAACGGGGATTTACAATCTCTTTAAATTTTTTCTGAGGCAACTCCCTGTAAACTGTTCTTACGGTTCATATAGGGGGTTGCACCTCTGAAAGTTATAGTTTTTTAAAAAAATAATACGGAGCGGTGAGCCGAGAATAAGCCCAGCCGAATAAAATGGGGGACAAGCGATAAGGCTATTTGCTAAAAAGTCGTACCGAGGTGATTGTGAAAAGGATTACTTACATCCACAATCTGACTTTGGGAAATACTGAGATAACCATTTCCCTCCCAAAAGCCATTATCATCCCAAGGATTGGGGTATCTGTGTGATTAAATCCGGGTCATTTGAGATAATTATTACATCTCAGTATAAACTCGGTTTGGTTTTTTTGTTAGATAAAGATTTAACGAGTCTTTTATCTTGTTAAGTAATTACTTAATAAGTTGATTTTTAAGTTGAAAATTAGTGTTAGTTTTGTAATTAACTAACAACCAGTATAAGTTTAGTAATCACATAACATATCGAGAATGTCGTTATGCCAGAATGGGAAGAAAAAACTAAGAAACGCAAGAACAAAGTGCGTAAGGATGCAAAATACGACAAGGTGAAAGTAGTTCCCATTGTTCGTTCTCTTGTTGGCCTTGGTTTTACAGAAACAGAAATTGGTATTGTTCTCGGAGTGGCTGAGAGTACACTTCACAGTTGGAAGCAAAGGTATCCACAGTTATTTGAGGCTAACACTGAAGGTAAGCAAATAATGAAGGGCATTCTTTGTGCTGAGATGTTTAGGGCGGCTACTGGATACGACTATGAAGAGGAGGATACAACGCTCAGAGACATTGTTGAGACGGATGAAGATGGAAACCCAACTGGAAAAGTAACCCAAGTAAAGGTAAAAACAGTTGTTCATAAAAAACATCAACCGGGAAACACTCACTTACAGGAGTTTTTGGCAAATAATTTGATGAAGGATACTTTTCCCAGAAATCCAACTCAGGTAACAGAAAATATAGTTACCTTGATAGGTTCAGTTGAACCTGACAGAGTAAGACAATTTGCTGGAAGACTGATGGACTTGATTGATTCTCCTCGAAAGCAGGTTGAATCTAAAGAATTACCAGTCGAAATAAAAAATACACCGGAAGTTAAATCTGAAGAGATGTCAGTCGATGAATTTGGAAACCCTACAAAAAAAGATTCCTAAGGAAATAGGAAGCAATCTTGAGTTCCGAATGAAACTGCACGATTTTCTTTCTAAAGATAAAGGGGCACAGAAGGAGTATGTTTCTCTGTGTTTAAGTAATCCAGTGATAGCTTATGATACGCTGTTCTGGACGTTGGACGGAAGACGTTCCCCCGGAATGCGAAACCTTCCTTTTATTCTTAGACCCCAACAAGAGGTAGTAGTAAATACCCTTAAGAGGGGAATGGACACTGGTGAAGACGTTGGTGTTAATAAAAGCAAAGAAGAAGGTGCTACGGAATTGGCAACCAAGTTCCTTTCTCTCCTGACTTTATTCGTACCAGAGAGTAACTTCTTGATTGGCTCAAGAACTGAAGACTTAGTTGATAAGACTGGTGAGCCAAGCACACTGTTTGCCAAGATTGATAGTGTGTTTGACAAATTACCAATGTGGTTATCTTCTAAACTACATTTAGAGAGAACTTTTAAGCATTTAAAAAACTTAGATATAGCATCCACCATTGACGGAGAAGCGACAAGTGAAAACTTCGGGGTTGGAAAAAGAGCCACCGGAGTAATGCTGGATGAGTTTGGTTTGATTGATAAAAGAATAGCTGACGAAATAGCTGACAAGATTGGTGATGTTAGTAATTGTGTAATATATAACTCAACCCATTGGTTTGGCACAGGACATACTTTTTATAAGATATTACAGCGTAAAAATATTTTAAAGGTATCTCTTCCTTGGTATTTAAACCCTGAGAAGATTCACGGACTGTATAGAACACCTGAAGAGGGTGTCATAGAATTGGTGGATGTTGAATATTATAAGTTAAATCATCCAAATTTATTTCAGTATATTCAAGAGAATGCAAATGGGAATAATATTTAAAACAGAAAAACTCCCAGAGGCACTCAGGAAACTTTTTATTGCTGATGGAAATAAACGTTATCCCGGCAAAGAAAGAAGTCCTTGGTTTGATAAGGAAGAAGAGGACAGGTCTTACAGGGACGTGAGTCAAAATATTTGGATGAATCCGAGTGGTGCAGCCAATCAGTTTTTTGACCCCGTGACTATTGAGAGAATAAGAGCCACAACAATAAGACCTCCAAAATATTCTGGCACTTTGAAATTTGATTATGATAACTCACCAACTAATTTTGGTAAAAAAATTCTGAATGTTGTTTTTGTAAATAATTCCAGAGGGATTTTAAAGTGGTGGGGAGAACTTGAGGAAATAAAAAATGTTCTCAGACCTAATCAGCTTAATAATTATATCATTGGATGTGATATTTCTTTTGGCACTGGTGCTTCAAATTCAACTGCGATGATAACCAACAGAAATACGGGGGAGTTAATTGGTGAACTGGTTACACCAGATATGAGAGTGGATGAGTTTGCCGACGTAGTATCAGCCCTTTATTTCTGGCTTGGTGGTGCAAACGACCCATTTGTTATTTGGGAGAGAACTGGTGGGCACGGCATAAACTTTGGCCGCAGGATAATGGAAAACGGTGTAACAAATGTTTATACCAAAACAACTGAAACTGGAAAGATGCGTAAACGGCAACAGGTGTACGGTTGGGATAACACCGGTGGCCCAAATGGAACTAAGGGAGATTTACTTGAAAGATTAGAAATAGCTTTAAAAGAAGGTCTGAAAGAAAAACGAAGTAGGACTTTTTTAATAATTCATTCGGAAGAAGTTACAAATGAAATGGATGGATATATTTTTTATTCTTCTGGAGAGTTAGATTCAAGTGAAAGCATAGACCAATCATCAGGTGCGAGAAAAAGACACGGTGATAGGATTATAGGAGTGGGTTTATGTGTTCTTGGTATGCTCGACCAACCAGTAGCAGAAGAAACATTGTCAAAAGACCCTCCATACGGTTCTCTTGCTTGGAGAATGTTGCAGGCCAAAATAGAAGACGATAGACGTAGTTCAGGTAGATGGGATGACCCACCAGATTTAGAAACAAGGTGGAAATAAAGTTGGGAAAATAATATGGGTAATGAACTAACAGATAATTCAGTAGCCAGTACATTAGTTGGAACAATACACGACAGCATCACAAGATGTGAGAGAGTGTGTGAAGCTCCACTGATGAAGCGTAAAGAGATTCTTGAGGAATACGCTAACGGTTGGTATGGAAGTGCAAAGAATGAGAATTATAGATGCCCAATCAATATGATTTCAAGGGCTATAAATATTCTTCTGCCATTGTTAGTAAATAAAGACCCCAAGGCAATGACATCAGCAAGAGTTGCTCAGTTGATGCCTTATGCAGATACACTTCGCTTAACAATAAATCATCTTATAAAGAAGATTAAATTAGGACAGACACTTCGCATAGGGACATTGGATGCCTTATCTTATATGGGAATTTTTAAAACTGGCATTGCCCCCGGTGGAGATGGCATAAAGGATGCTTTTGGAACAACACACGATTCTGGACAGATTTTTTGTGATGTAGTTTATCCAGAAGATTACTTCTTTGATACAACAGCGAGGCGAAAAGAGGAATGCGATTTTGAGGGTAACTGGTTTTATGTTCCAGTTGATTATGTTCTTAACAGCGGACTATATAAAAACTATGATAAAGTACACGAAGCCCAAGTAGCTTGGGAAAAATCCTCCCCAAAAGAAATATCTGATGGGGCAGGTAATGGATTTTTAAATACATTTAAACCATACGTTAGACTTGGAGAGGTGTATATACCGTCTGAGAATATCCTAATAACAATTCCTGAGAAGGGAAAAGGAGATAAGCCATTACGAATAGTTGATTTTAATGGCCCAACGGATGGCCCATTTGACATTATGAGTTTTTCCACTTTCCCTGAAAGTATTGTACCAATTCCCCCACTTTATGAGGGACTTGATTTACATTACTACATAAATATTATGGCAAGGAAGATGGCAAGAGAGGCTGAAGCAGCCAAGACTGTATTTCCCTATGAGGGCAATGCGGCTGGTGATGTTGCAAATATAATATCTGCGAAACATTTGCAGACCATAAAAGTAAATAACATAAATGCCTTCACCACATTAAAACTTGGAGAAATTGACCCATCGCAGTATCAGTGGATTGCTTTCTTAAAGGGATTGTGGGGAGAAGCACCAGTTAATATGCCAGTAGTTGGTGGGATGAAATCAAGTGCCCCAACTTTAGGTCAAGAACAAATGTTAATGACCAATGCTTCTGCAAACCTTGACGATATGATTCAAGCTGCTCATAACTGCACAAAGAGCATTTTGCACAAGATGGCGTATTATATTTTTACAGACCCTCTTATGGACATAACAGTTTCTAAGAGAATACAAGGTCTGGGAGAAATTCCTGTAAAGGTAACTGCTGACACGAGAGAGGGAGATTTTTGGGATTACAATTTTGAAGTCGTTCCTTATTCTCTGGCTCGTCAGAATCCTCAGATGAGGATGCAGAAGTTATTGCAGGTAGTAACAGGATTGATTTTACCAACTATGGCCATTGCTCAACAGCAGGGTGTTATGCTCGATGTTCCAAGATTGGTTAAGGAAGTTACGAGAGATATGGACATAACTGATGGTGAGATTGATTTGATTTATCAAAACATTGTTACTTTGAATAATGACCTTGGGCCTTATCAACCACTTAAAGGAGAAGTTTCTATGGGTGGTGTTGGAGACCGTTTGGGTGCATCTCCTGCGAGCAGACAAGATAATTTGAATCAACAGCAGAATCGTGCTGGCGGCCAACCAAGTCCAGCAAATACACCGGCTGGAAAAGAAGTGAGGGAGTAATGCCGTTTAAATCAGATAAACAAAGACGATATATGTATTCTCAACTTCCTGAAATAGCTAAAAGATGGAGTGAGGAAGAGAGAAAAGGTAAGATGACTAAAGCCATTAAAAAACACGTTAAAGGAAAGTAAGTATGTCAACTAAAATTGATTTGAAAATAAATCCAAATAAGAGTGGAAAAGATTCTTGCTGCCCAAGCTCTAAACCATACTACCCATCATTTTATGTGGATAAGGAATTACCGTTTGATGGAGAAGATGTTGGCAAAACTATAATTGCAAAAGTTAAACTCAAATTGACATCTTACTCTGAACGAAATGATGTGAAAAAACAGTCTTGCAGTTATAATTTCGATGTGATGGGTATGGAAGTTATATCTGATGCGGCGGATGCAGTAAAAGAAGTTTTGGATAGGAAATAAACAATGGCAGAGTCACCAGAAGTAAAATATTATAGAGAACGGAAACTAAAAGAAGAGGAAGACAAAAAAAATCGTTCTAAGATGGCACAAGCTGTTAGAACAAAACTTTTAGAACAAGAAAAGTCCCGCAGTTTGTGGCAGAAAACTAAAGATTATTTTTCTGGAAAATTGCTTGAATCTGAAAAGGCACATCCGGGAGAAGGTAAAAAATTGGCTTCAACTGATAAAGCTAAATCTAAAGCTGTGAATAGAACTTCACAGATAACTGAGCAACTTAAAAAATCAGGTTTATCAGAAGAACAAATTAAAAAATTAAAGGGGAATAGGTAATGGCTGCTGCATATAATGTAACGGTAAATCTTTCAATAAGTGGTCTTGGTAAGGGAACTGAAAAGAAAAATACTTTTCAGGGAGATACTGCACCAGAAGTAACCTGTGGTACGGAACAGCAAATGCAAGAAACTGCGGACGTAGCGGAAGCCCTTAATATTGGTGCTGTGGATACCATTCTTGGAGTGTGGATATATGCAATAGATAATGATATAGCCGTTGACACTTCCTATGTATCCTCATTTAATACCGAGTTAGTTATACCGGAGGGTGAAGCCCATTATTTCAAACCCGGTGGTACGGTTTATATCAAAAACAATGTGGCATTAGAAAAGGTAACTTTTGAATACTTGGTTTTGGGAACACAATCATAGGAGGTTAAAATGTATCATTGTCGGAAATGCAATAATGAATTTGAGGCAGAATGGGAGGAAATGGATTTCGACTTTGATAAAGATGGAAAATTATATTACATTAAAAAATGTGATAAGTGTGGAGGTGATATAATTGCGGGTTATGCCCCGGATGTTTTTGGTGGAGTTAATGTTTGTGCCGACGGGGACTTTCATCCATATTTTTCTCCTGACTTGGGAATTTATGTTGATAGTCCAAAAACTTTAAATGACCACCTTAGAAAAAAGGGTATGGTAAATTTACGAGAATCCAAGGAGTATAGGGAAAATGAAGCAAGGATGCACGAAAAAGCAATGCAGTTTCCAAGTATAAGGAATGTAATGTGAAAACAAAATCAAAAAAACATTTCTCCTACGTCATAGTAACATTAGTGTTGGTTGCATTATTGGGTATTTTCTTAGCCACATATACCACACGTAATGTTGAAGTTGCCAAGAATTACAATGTTCTCATTGAGGGAATGGTTGAAGAAAATGGTGAGTTGCTAACTTACTGGATGGGCAGTGGAGTAATTATAAGTAAAGACGGTAATATTGTAACAGCAAAGCATTGTGTGAACGGTGCAACCAAGTTAAAAGTTACTCTTCAAGACGGTTCGTATTACTATGTTACTGATTACTTCAAAGATAGGGATGCAGATATTGCAATAATTGATATTCCCGGAAATAATTATAAGTATGCCAATATTGGTGATTCAGACGCAATAAAAAAGGGGGATAAACTTTTTAACGTAGGAAATGCCGAGGGTATTTGGGAAAATAGTGTGTTCTCTGGGGTGGTATATAAAAATCATTTTGCACGATATATTTTTCCCAACACTGAATTTATACTACTGAAGATGAAGATATTTGGTGGTTGCTCTGGTGGCGGTTTATATCAGGGTAATACATTATATGGAATAGTTGTGATGGGAAATGGTGTTGATGTTACTTTGGCAGTACCATCAAATGCAGTATCAAATTTATATAGGAGATACTTAACCGCAATGGATTTTAAAATTATAGCGGAATATTTTTTAAGTAATTAAGAGATGGAACTCCAAAAGAGTAACCTACCTCCTCTTAAAATGGAAGTGTTTTTCATAAGAGAGGAGAAGCATATAATTGGAGAAGTAAAATGGCTGACGAAGCAAAAGAAGTTGTTAATGATGATGTGAAACAAGAAGTAGCAGAAGAAGTTATTGAGGACACTCAACTATCAAGTGATGAAGCTATCATAGATAGAGAGAAAGAAGTAGCAGCTATTGATGCTATTGTAAATCCTACTACTGCTGAAGAAACGAAAGAGGAAAAAGCAGAAGAAAAAGTCGTTGAAGATAAAGAGGAGAAATCTGAAACAACAGCTAAAGTTGAGGAGAAATCTGATACTACTGGCAAGATTGCTGAAGATATTTCAAAACTTAATCTACCATCTCGGCTTTTACAGGCTGCTAAACGAAATCATCTTACTGACCAAGACGTTTTGGATTTAGGTGATAATGCAGAGAAGGTTTTAACCAGATTCGCAGAAAGTTCTGACAGAGTATCAGCGGAACTTGGTGAACTTGGCAGAAAACTCAAAGAAAAAACTGCACTCATTGCCCCGAAGCAGGAAGTTAAACCAACTACCCTGAAAGTCGAAGTGAAAGATGATGATTTAGATGAAGTTAAGGAATTAAAGAATGTTGTTAATTCCCTGACTACTCAGCTTTCAAATTTAACAAAACAGGTTGTTACCAAGAATGATGAATCTACCTTTACTGCTATGAAAGAGCGGGATAAGAAGATTGACACATTTTTTGATAAAAAATCTGCCGAATTTGTTGAGTTTGGAGACAGCAAAGAATTGTCCGATGTCGCCCTAACAATACGACAAAAGATTTGGGAATCAGCAGATAATATTCTGATTGGGGCACAAGTTAGTGGACAAAAGATTTCTGTTGAGGAGGCTCTTGATGCTGCAATGAGTCTTTATGAAAATAAGAATCCTCAGAAGAAGAAAGTTACCCGTGAGCAAGTGCTTAACGAGGTAGAAAAAAGAGAAAAAGGTTTAATCCAGAGACCTTCATCTAAAAAGGACTCAAAGGTAGTGGTAAAAGACCAACGAAAAGAGTTGGTTAAAGCTGTTGCCAAGGCCTTGAATAGAGGAGAGGTTGGCTGGTAAATTAAAGGAAAAATAAAATGCCTACTGCGTATGTACCGGAGTCAAGCATTCTCGATTTGGTTAATGCTACGATTCCATTTAGAAAAAGACTCGAATGGGGTTCTCCTGCGGAACATCAGGATTTCCCGATTCTTAATCGTGCCCTTGCAAAAGGGATGAAGGCTACTGGCGGAACAAAGGTGGAATTTAGAACTGCCTTGAAGAAATCCACAAAGGGTGGTTTCACTGGCCTGTATGCTACAAGAGAATACAATCACGAAGATTATCTGGTAACTGGTGAATCTCCTTGGGCTCATCTTTATACATATTGGATGTATGATGGCCACGAGACCGCTATGAACCGTGACCCAGAACGTATCGTGGATATTCTGGAAGTTGGTCGCCACGAAACAATGACCAAAATGGCCGGTATCTTTGAGGAAGCCTGCTGGCAGACTATTATTGGTGAAGCAACTGAATTTGGAAGCCTTCGTGGTATTCCTTACTGGATTTCCAAGGCTGGCACTACTTCACTTGACAGAAGTGAAAATGTTCTGACTACTGTTGGTAACATTAACCCAACTACTTATCCCCTCTGGGCTAATTATGTTGGTACTCACACTTCACCTGTTGCCAACTTGGTTGCAGGAACTATTGCGGATACAATAGAGGCAGACTCATTGTCCCTGTTGAATGCAATGAACCTTGCTCAGATTAAGACAAAGTTCAAAGCACCACAGAATATTGCTCACATAGTGGACAAGAACCCGCTGGGTAATTACAAGATTTATGTCAACACTGCCTTCTCGGTAGCTTGGGGCATAATTCTCCGTCATTACAACCTCGGCAATAACTTCGGCTTTGACCTTGCGAAGTTCAATGGTCAACACGCTTTCAATGGTATTCCAATGGAAACTGTTGAATATCTTGACCTTGTTGCTGATGGTGGGTTTGGTGTCGAGAATATACAGGGTAAGTATCCTGCATACTTTGTCAACTCTAACGAACTTGAGACAGTTGTTCTCAGAGGTTACGAGTTTAAGGAATCTGCTCCGCAGTTGATGCAGGGCAATCCTAACGTAGCTGTAACGAATGTAGATTTTAGCGTTCAGCTTGTTTGTAAGAATAGAAAATCTCAGGCTCTTGTGTATGGTACTGCATAATAGCAGAGAAAGGAAATTACAATGGGTTTAAATTTTAATTATGATGCAAATGATTATAGCACCAATGCAGATGACAAAATAAAGGTTTCTCGTCAGGAATGTACTACGGGAGATTTTTATGGTCTGTTGGTTGATGTTGGAGATGCCTTCAGGGGTGCAGGAGCTACTGGCCCTCGAAGTTATGGCGTTGGTATCCTTGGTGATAAGACTGAGGGTATCCTCATTACCGCAGGTTGTGATGATGCTCTGTTGCGTATTTCTGGCAGCAACTATGTTGCTAATGCCGAGATATTTTACTTCAGAGGATTGAATGCCAATGTAAGTAACCGTTCCGGTGGTATTGTTGGTGGCCTCGAAAATTTAATCAGTGTATCAGCTAAAGTTGGCAGCGTACAGTCAAGCGTAAAAGGTTTGAATGTTGATGCTCAGGACTTAGCTGCTGATACTGGTGATGAGTTTGGTGGCCTTGATGTATCTTGCAACCGTGAAGGTGGAGTAAATACCAAGGAGTATGCTTTGAAGTTGCGTACTCGTGGTACAATCAACACAGCTTTGAAAACAGCTATCTTGATTGAAAAGGGAACTGATTTGGGTTTCCTGAAGTTACTCGAAGTTGATGCAGCGGCTTCTATTGGTGCTTATGCCTCAACTGGTGATGCTCCCGCTCTTGCAACAGGTGATATTATGATTCCTGTCAAGATTGGTGCAACCACCTATTACATCCCTGCCTTACAGGATGCTGGTGTTTAATTGAAGCAATGAGGGAAAAAGGACTTTCTCTAAATGCGTGGGAATGGGGATGACAGGGAGTTGTCCCCATACCACTTTTTTAAAGAGAGGTTTATATGAATCCCATAAGTCTTGAAGATGCAATTAAAAACGTATATCAAGTTATATCTCAGTTTAGAGGCACAGTGGGTGGTCAAACACTCAATGCTATTGAGATGATTGCCGTTATGCAATCGCATAAAATAATGGTGGATGAATTAGCCAAGAGGCAATTAGCAATAGATAATATTATAGCTGAACAAACTGGAAGTAAAAAGGAATAAGCAATGTCTGAAAGTACCCTGAATAAATCTTTTTCGGAATTATACAAAGATGTCCTTGAATATCAAGGTGCTGGCAGAGATAGTACAGATGCCGCTAAAATAGCAAAAGCTAAGAGGCGTGTTAATGACGCTTATCGTAAATTTCTGGCTCTTGATTGGGGATTCCTAATCAAACAGGCAACACTAAAGGTAGATGCTGAAAAAGATACCTATGAACTGCCAGATGATTACGCAGTAATAAAAACCCCATTCAAATGTTTTCCAAACACATCATTTGTAAATCCCACAGAGGAAACTATTTCTCGAATATGGGAATATCAAATGTATTATCCACAGAACGGCGTACCCATACACTACACATTTAGTAATTCTTATGATGTGAAGGTGGGGGTAAGATGTAATGTTATTTTTTATCCTGTGCCGTCTCAGACCATTGAGTATAAATATGAATATAAAATATTTACTAACATTCTCACAGAGGATACAGATATACCCTGTTGTCCAGCTAATATATCTCACGTATTAGCAGAATTTTGCCTTACTGAAGTAGAGATGTTTGATGAAGACGGTGAGAAAACTACTCACACCAACAATCTATACAATGTTCTTCTTCCTCAAGCAATTAGAGAGAATGCAATACGAAAACCAAATACTGTTGGAACTTTTGGCCCACAGTTTGGTTCAACTATAAATGGAAATGTCGGCATAGTAAATGGCATACGGTTTAAATATTAAGGTAGAATAAAATGGTTGAGGAATTAGTAAAAGAATTATTTTTTCCATTTTCAGGTTATGCCGTAAATGTTGCTTATAAAAATCAACAAATAGCAACATCACCTTTGTTACTTAATGTGAGACTCAGGGATGTTTCAGAGAATATGGTAAGAGGCGGTCAGAGACCCGGAATGGATAAAGCATTTGCAGAGCAGATTGGAAATAATCAACCAGTTTTAAAAATGGTAACCATCAACACTACTTATATTAGCCCAATAGCTTAAAGGAAAATAAAATGTCATTATCAAATTATGAAGAAGCAAGACTTTTGGATTTACTGGTAGGAAAAACTGCCCACGCATTGGAAACAATATATGTGGGATTAAGTACGGCTGACCCACTTGACGATGCCAGTGGATTGGCTGAACCAGTCGGCAATGGTTATGCCAGAGTAGCCACAACAGGAGCTACTTGGGAAGCAGCCGTAGCAGGTGCAATACAAAATGCTTCAGCAATAACTTTTGCAGAAGCATCAGGAGATTGGGGAACATTAACGCACTTTGCTTTATTTGATGCTTTGAGTGGTGGAAATATGATTGCGTCAGGTGCATTAGACACCGGAACAGCAATAACTAACGGACAGATTTTTAGGTTTGCAGCGGGTGCTTTGGATATTACACTCGATTAGGGTAAGTTATGGCCTTAAAAGACTATTACAATACAGGTGGTGATGATGCTGTTGCCAATTATGGTTCAAATTGGCAAGCTCAAACATTCACTCCAAGTGAAACTTACACCATTGCCAGCGTAAAACTTCTTTTATACAGAGTGCTAAATCCGGGAACAGTAACCGTAAGTATAAGAGCAACCTCTGGGGGAAAACCCACAGGGGAGGATATTATAGTTGGTACAACCGATGGTGATACTCTTGCAACAGGTTCTCCATATACTTGGAGAGAAATAACTTTTTCATCTACAACATCCCTTACAAGTGGAACAATGTATGCCATAGTGGTGAGGGCTTTATCAGGTAATTCCAGCAATAATCTGAGATGGAGATATGATGGCACTGCTCCGTCCTATGCTGGTGGAACTTTTTGCAACTCTGGAAATAGTGGTTCAACTTGGAATGCCATATCCTCAGTTGATTTTTTATTCGAGACTTACTCAGAATCTTCATCTTATGTGGATGCTACTGGTAATTTTAGTATAACTTCTGGCTTTGATGGAGTAGCTACTGTATTAAATATAATACAGGCAACAGGTACGTTCAGCATATCTTCTTCATTTTCTGGTGTGGGGAGTTTTACTACATTTAAGGATAAAACTGGAACAATAGCTATTACAAGCTATCTATTAGGAAGATTATCAGTACAATCATTCTTTGAGTGGGCTACTTCTCGTCCTCCAATTTACGATGGAACAAAGGTATTCGATGAAACGAGTATGTCTTGGATTGACAATGATGGTAGGGGTGGTGGAAGATTTAGAGAGGCAGTCGTAGTAATAGGTCAACAGGCAGACGGGGTAAGTAAGATTTTATTTCAGGAATTGTAATGGCAACCATTAACTCAGTGTCAGTTTATTTATCCCGCTTAAATAGCCATTACCTTGGTTGGACATTATATTGCAGATTATATTTGTCTTCCAGCTATACAACTAATCCAACAGTTGGTACAGCAATAGGAAATTCAAGTATATGGGCTGATGATATTCCTGTTGCGGGAGGTTGGGTAACATTTACCTTCGCAACACCAGTTCCGATAACTGGAAATTCATTTTATACCATTAGACTGTGGGGAATGGGTGTTAGCGACTATGATGCAACTCATCTGAGATGGCACGGAGCAAGTGATTTCATAGATGCCACAACAGGTTTGCCATACAATGGAAAAGAGAGAGCTTGGAATTGGGACAGTACTTACTCAGCTTGGATAGCTGGTAATACAAGGGCATTTATTATAACAACAACAGGTTGTGTTAATAATGAAGCCTCCGCTGTAACTGAGACAGTGTATGATTTTAGCCATAGTGATTTATATTATTCTACTCACGGGCAGGGCGTAAAAGCCTACATTGCGGTAGATGAATCTACAATAGTTGATGGAGAAGGAACTATTGCAATAACCAGTACTCTATCGGGAGTTGCTTCGTTATTAGCACCTCCACCGAAGGCAACTAATCCATCTCCATCTAACACAGCAGGAAACTGCAAAAACATAGTAAATTTAACTTGGGAATTGGAAGAATAATGTCAATACAATCCAAAGTATATAAGTGGGAAACCCACCCTGTATTTTTTTCTGGCGTTGGTTTTGTAGATGTTGGGGAATGGGTACTTAAAAGTACTACTGAAGGTTTAAGCTATGCTACTGGATTGAGCTTATTTGATAGTGGTAAAGTAATTTTCTGGCGTGTGGATACATACGATACTGAAACAGAATTAACTACTACTGGTGATGTTTGGGTATTTTATCTTGCACCCTTGATTGTAACTAATTGGAATGATGGTTCTTTAATAGGATATGACATTATACCTGCGGGACAGGTTGCAGGATATACTACTGGAACACCTTGGATACCGGGAAATTACATCTTAGTTCTTCCCGGAGAAATAGCGGATTATCCACTATTAGATTTACCAAATGACCAGATAGAATTTAATTCAGACTTTACAGTTGCTACCTTAAAAACTTATTTGAATGTTGAGTGGCAATTTATAGATGGGTCTTGGCAATGGTCTGATGTTCAGAATTTTGTTGGCGGCGGCAGGTATCAGAATTTAATAGCCGCATTTTCACACGATAAAATTTTAATAGAAAGTTTTTAAAATGGCACTTGTAGAATTAGGAACTGATAACGGCTTCACCGCTGGAGACCTAAGCACTGACGGATACTTTGCAGTTGTGCCAGCATACCAGACCATTTGGATAGCAGATGGAAGGCCTGCAACAGCAGACATACATACATCTGGCTATCATAAAATAGATATGGTCAACACAAAGATTACTGGCGTATTGACCGGCTCTTTAACTGCCGGAGATACAGTCGTTCAAGATACAAGTCTTGCTGCTGGAATTTATTTTGGAGCAGTTAGTGCAACAGTACATCTAATATTCAGAACTACAACTACTGAGTTTGATGCTACTAATCCAATCAAATTGGATGCCGGAAATTACATAACACCCTCAGACGTTAAAGCACCCCCACATTGGTTGAATTGGGTTTTGGAGGAGGGTACATTTCCTGACGGTGGTTCAAACATAATGTGTTTATTTGAAGGACGTATATGGATGAACTCAATGTTTAGTCCCAACCAGTGGTTTGCTACCCGGCAGGGAAATCCACTTGATTTAGATACAGGACAAACAGATGTTCAGGCAGCTATTAGTTCTCAGAGTTCTGAGGCTGGTCAAGTTGCTGATTCATTGGTTTCTTTAATAAGATATAAAGATAACTACTTGTTATTTGGTTTAGCTAACTCAATTTACATTCTAAGAGGTGGCTCAACAGGTTCAGGTGCATTGAGTAGTTTAACTGATGAGACTGGTATTTTCTCCCCGGATAGTTATTGTTGGGATAACTCAGGAAATCTATTTGTTGTGGGAATGACAGGATTTTTTAAAGTCCCAAACGGAATGGCAACAGGGGGAACAGCACTTGACAATATTTCATTTAGAAAACTTCCAAATTTATTTAAGACATTAAGATTGAATCGTAAAACTGACCGTGTATCTCTGGGATTTGATAGGGATAACAATACAGTTCACGTTTCTATTTCTATGCAGGATGGTAGTTGGGCAGTTAATTTTGTTTACGACATTACCAACGATGCAATACTTCCAGACACTTATGCAACAGGATGTGTTCCAGCTTCTTTCTTATATGTTAATGACTATGACGCTGGTAACTCTGATTTGCTTCTTGGATGTTACGATGGTTATATTCGGAAATTTAATCCGGCCAAGAAATCTGATGATGGAACTGCAATAGAGAGTTGTGTTCTTTTTGGCCCAGTTACAATAAATGATTTGGTAAGAGCGAATGTAAAAGTTAAGGAAGTTCAGATTGTTCTCTCGGAGGCTTCAGACGGATTGACTTGGTATCTCTATCAAGGTAAATCTAATGAGGAAATTGTTAAGGGAATAAAAGATGGAACTTTGACTTGCACTCACTCAGGAGTAATTACTGGTGGTGGTCGTCAATATGCCATAAATGAAAAAATAAGTGGTGAGTCAATAGCCCTTCTATTCAAACAAAATGTAGTGAATACCAGTTGGGGGATAGAGGGAATAAAATTGAGATACACAGTGGCAGGTACGGAAAAAGGAAATTAAATATGGCAAATAATAATCAGAATATTGTTGAGGATGATAGGGAAAAGGAAGTAGTGTCCACTGGGAAACCACTATATGGCCCGTTCATTGCTCCCAAGGCTAAAGAGACAAGTGAAACTCCTACGAGTGGACAAGCCCTAAGGTATCAATCAGCCTTAGAGAAAAGTAATGCAAGATACAATCAGATGATTGCTGAGGCAAATCTTGCACGAGAAACAGCATCAGGGGGAGTGCCATCAGAGTTGACACAAACGGCAGATATGTATGCTGCCGGTGGAACTTATGGTTCAGGTCAAAGGGCACTTGTTGAAGAGAATTTAAAAGCAGGTGCAGCCAAGGAACAAGCAGGTTTGGTCTCATCTGGTATGTCTTCTGGTTCTATGGCGGCAGGTGTAACATCAAGATATGCCCGCAATCGTGCTACTGAATTTGCTAATATTGAAGATGTTAGAACAGATAAATTATCAACTGCTCTCTCCGCAGTTGCGGCAGCTAAGGAAGCAAGAACAGGACGAATGATAGGTGCATATACAACTACTGCTCAACTCATTCAGGGTTTCAAAGAACCTACGGTTGGAGAATTTGCTTCAGCGGAAGAGTTACAGGCTGCTTCTGATATAGCCGAAAAAGAACGCCTTGGAATGTCATTGACTTCTCAGGAAAAAATAACTGCGATGGGAATTACTGCTGATATGGAAAGGCAACTCTTACAGATAACATCAGCAGAAAATCTTCAAGCTGCTTCAGATGCCGCCGCCAAAGAAAGATTGGGAATGGAACTTACTTCTGAGGAACAGAGGGCAAAGGATGATATAGCTGCGGCTGCAAATAGATTGGGGTTATCATTAGCCTCTGCGGAAAGACAAACAAAAATGCAGACAGGGGTACAAGCTCAAGGCAATACCCTTAATTATTTGTCTAACAAGGCTTCGTTGGAAGCCCAAAAAGAAATATCTGAAAGAAGAATTGCATCCGATGAGTGGGCTACAAATAGACTGATAGCCTCCAATGAGTGGATAGCGTCACAGGGCAGTCAACGCTATATTTAAGGGAAGATGATAAATGAGACCCCGTAGAATACATTTAATACCGAATGATTGGTCTCATCTTGAGACTGAGTTAAACCATTTGACAAAATGGACAGCCTCCCAGAGTGTAACTGTGTTATCCAGTCCAACTTTCGTTGGACTTACTTTAACTGGATTAACGGCAACAAGGTTAGTTGCAACGGGTGTAGGGGGTGTATTAGCTTCTGTTGGAAATCTTGCATCGTGGATTGCTGGTACAACAAATCAGGTTTCTGTTGCTAATGATGGTGATGGAACTGTAACATTATCCTTGCCCCAAGATATTCACACTGGAGCAACTCCTACTTTTGTAGGACTTAATTTAACCGGGCTTACATTAACAGGTATGACGGGTATTCTTAGGGCAACGGCTGGAGTCGTAAGTGCGGATGCTGTAACGTATGATTCAGGTTTAAAATTGTTATTGGCAGAGGTATAAATGAAAGTAGCTCACTTTGGAAATTTTGCCCCACACCGTGCAGGCATACACACGATGGTCAGGGATTTAGTTTTAGCTGAGAGGTCTGTTGGAATAGAGTCTAATTTTATTGACTATGGCTCAGAACCAAATTGTACTTTCAGCAGAGTGTGGTTGACAGATGGAGTCATCACTACTGTATCCCCTGATTGGGCAATTACTGATGCTGACATTATTGTTCATCATTCAGCCATTCCTCAACAGGTAGTTAAGACAGGTAAGCCAATAGTGTTTTATATGCACGGCAGACCTGAGTATAATTTTATGCTGGATTGGAAAAAGGGAGTTAAGCATTTATCTGCTCATTTTGAGAAGGCTAACAATCCACAGTATAAAAAGTTTGTAACCTTTTGGGAATCACATAAAACACAATGGAAATATATTTTAAATAAGGATGATGTTGAATTTGTCAATCCTCCTGTTGATTTATCAAACTATCCTATGGATGGTAATAAATATCCATTTGTTGAGACTGATTGTGGAAGTCCCAATATCTTGATATGTGATATGTGGAGGGAAGATATTACTCCCCTCAATACAATTTTATCTGCTCTTTTATTTGCTGAGAAATACTGTCCAACTGCTAAGATACACATTATTGCCGTACCTTTTCCAAAGCAGGATAACTCAATGGATGCCTTATTCCATAACTTTAAGAAGTCTGGTTATGTTGGTAAGGTCGCTACTGTGGTGCAGAATGTGGACGAAATAATGAGAGCAGCGGATATACTTGTGTCTCCTCTGGGAATTGAGACAAGAACTATACTTGAAGCATCTGCACTTGGTTTGCCAATAGTTGCAGGAAATGGTTGCAAGTTAGCTCACACTGTATCAGACCCAAGAGACATAGAAGCTACTGCGGCAGCTATCAACAAATGTTGGAATGAAGTAAAGTCCGTTAAGGACATAAAAAACGTAATTCGCAATAAAACAGAAGGTCAGTTTAATTTGTTAAAAACTGGCATTCAAGTAAAACAAATTTATGAAGGGATTTTATAATGGCAACGTATCGTGTACCGGTCTTAAGTGATTTCGCTTGGCAGCCTCCTGTTGATGACAGGATTGTTGCTCCAACTGAATCAGAAACAAAGGGAACTCGTTATATCATCATAGCAACAGCAAGCGGTATATTTGCAGGCAAAGAGAATCAGATAGCCACCGCTAAGCAGGCTAATCCTACTTTAGCTGAGCATTGGTATTTTGATACCCCAACTGAAGGTTGGACTTGCAGAGTTAAAGACGAGAATGCCACATACGAATTTGACGGAGCAGCTTGGGCAATATCAGGTGGGTCTGCTGCCGATGCCTCAATAGACAGTCTTGAGTCTGTGGATTCGACTCTTATTGCATCTGTTGACAGTTTAGAGTTAATTGACTCCACTATCAATGCTTCCATAGATAGTTTGGAATTAGTTGATTCTGCCCTGATAGCCAGCGTTGACAGTCTGGAACTGATAGACTCTGCTTTAATAGCAAGTGTTGACAGTTTAGAATCTGCTGACTCCACTATAAATCTCTCGATAGATAGTTTGGAATCGGCTGACTCGACATTGACTGCCACCAAGCAGGACAAAGGTACTTATGTTGCAGAATTTGGTGCAATAGAATTTACAATATAATTGGTAGGACGATATGGCTGCTTATAAACTTCCTATAACTGATGGACTCACTGCTTCTCGTGTGGTTCTCACAGATGCTAATAAAAAGTTGGTTTCGTTGGGGGCTGCTGGACTAACACAGAATGAAACTGTGCTGGAAACAGCAGCCGTATCAGGTATTACGAACCTTGCTTTTCACGTAGTTACAGGAGACACTTGGTATGGGATTGGCTCTACTGTTTGGAGGGGACAAACCTTCACACCAACAACAACAGGATACGTAAGTGCTGTCATACTTCCTCTATGCAAGACAGGTAATCCCGGAACTGTTACAGTAAGTATAAAAGCTACCGATGCTGGATTACCAACAGGGGATGATTTATGTGTTGCTACTTTTGATGGCAGCACCCTCACATCTTCTCTTGAGTGGAGAACTATTGTCTTCACTACACCAGTGGAATTAACAGCTTCAACCGTATATGCTATTTGTGTTCAAACATCAGTTGCCACTCAATATTGTC
>Ga0265297_10001802_pt1 | contig 47264 bp, 34 predicted proteins | sample Munlanlwell13791_FD_192502 | JGI IMG/M metagenome (GOLD analysis project Ga0265297, IMG submission 192502) | Leachate microbial communities from a municipal landfill in Southern Ontario, Canada - Leachate well 137-91 | ecosystem: Engineered > Solid waste > Landfill > Unclassified | place...
TGGTGAGGGTCACTTTTGTTTATTCTTTGGTACCACCTTAGGTATTATTTAAAAAGTCCCCTTATAGTTAAACATAATTATTTATAAAGTTAAGTAGAAAGAGAATATTGTTAAGACAGCAATTTTTATTATTATAAATTCAAATTACAAATTACAAATTTTAATTGAATTTAAAATTTCAAATTTTAAATTTCAAATTTAATAAATATGGCTCCAATAAAAAAAACCTCTCCAACCAAAGAGGATAAGTCCAATGAATTGGACGTTTCTTCATTAATAGAAAAAGTTGAGGAAAAATCAATTATGCCCGTATCAGATGAACAAATGAAAAGAACATCAGGCAGACAGCCTGCAATTGAAGACAGACTAAGAGAAGATTTAAAAATGAGTTACCCTGCCAAGGGAGTTCTGGATATTACTTTTGGCGGATATGGATTTTTAAGACAAGACTATACGATCAATCCTGATAAAGATATTTATGTTTCTACCTCTCAAATCCGCAGATTTTGGCTTAGACGTGGAGATGAGGTTGAAGGATTGGCTCGACCTCCAAAAGAAGGAGAAAGATTTCACAGCCTACTTTTAATAAAGAAAATCAACGGGCAGGAATTAACTGAAGAACAAAGCAGACAAAGAAAGGATTTTGATAAATTGACATCACTTCATCCAAATAAGCAAATGGTTTTAGAAATGAAACAAGACGTCCTTTCAACCAGGATTATCGATCTTATCGCACCAATTGGTTTTGGACAACGAGCCTTAATAGTTTCTCAACCTAAAGCCGGGAAAACTACATTTTTAAAAGAAATTGCCGAAGGAATTACGGCTAACTTTCCTAAAGCAACCCTAATGGCAGTTTTGATCGGTGAGCGACCTGAAGAAGTAACGGAAATAAAAAGATTTATTACAGGAGAAGTAGCTGCTTCTAATTTTGATGAATCGCCAAAACAACAAGTCAAGGTGGCCAATTTAGCTCTTGATAGGGCAAGAAGGTTGGTAGAAATGGGCAATGATGTTATTATTCTTCTGGATTCAGTCACTCGTTTGGCTCGAGCTTTAAACTTATCAGTAACTAATACTGGGCGTAGTTTATCAGGTGGTTTTGATCCATCTGCTCTTTACCCGGCAAAAAAATATTTAGGTGCAGCCCGTAACAGTGAAGAGGGTGGAAGTTTAACCATCATTGGAACAGCTTTGGTTAAAACAGAATCAAGAATGGATGATTTAATTTATGAAGAATTAAAAGGTACCGGCAACATGGAAATTCATCTGGAGAGGACATTTGCCGATCGAAGAATATTTCCGGCGATTGATATTGAAAGATCAGGCACAAGACATGATGAGCTTTTATTCACACCTGAGAAATTCAAGAAAATAGCCACATTACGAAGAATGCTTTCACTTTTATCGCCTGAAGAAAGATTGACAGCCATGATTGACAAACTTTCCAAAACCAAAACTAATGCTGAGTTTTTGGAGAGTTTGAAGGGTTAATCTAAATTCGGTTCGGAAGCTAAATTTTTGTCTCTGTGGGAGCCTTCCCTCGAGTAACTCGGGGGTTCCTCGCAAAAATTTATTTCCTTCACCTCATTTTATATCTTTAAAGTTTTCCTCTTGACATTTTTTATTTAATAAATATACTACATACTGGTAGGGAGTACCGACATTAATTTGAAATTTAAAATTTATAATTTAAAATTAACACTATGGACTTATCTAAACGCATAAATAGAGTGATAGGACAGCTTAAGGGGATTGAAAAAATGTCGGATAACAAACGAGATTGTTCCGAAATTTTACAGCAGATTTCTGCCATTAAAAAAGCGATTGATGGTTTATCTAAGGAGATCATAGTTTCCGATGTTTGTCGAAACATGAATGCCAGACAAACGGAAAAGATGGAAAAAGTAGTGGAAAGAGCGATTAATTTGTAATTGTGGTAAAATTCAAAAACATGACTAATAAATCTATTAGAAATGTAATTATAATTGGCGGTGGGCCTGCCGGTCTTACGGCTGCAACTTATGCTGCTCGGGCAAGTTTATCTCCTTTAGTTCTTGGCGGTATCCCTGGTGGAAGTCAGATTACTTTAACGGCAGAGATTGAAAATTTTCCCGGATTTGAAAACATAAACGGAGCGGAATTGGTGGAAAAAATGAGAAATCAGGCTAAAAAGTTTGGAGCGGAAATTATAGATGAAGTTGTAGCTAGGGTGGATTTTTCCAAAAGACCATTTCAGGTATTTACGTCAATGAAAAAATTTGAAGCCAAGTCGATAATTATTGCTACAGGTGCTAAGCCTAAATGGTTAGGAATAGAATCGGAAGAAAAATTTAAAGGTAAAGGAATTGGTGTTTGTGCCACTTGTGACGGCTTTTTTTTCCGTAATAAAATCGTTGCGGTTGTAGGTGGTGGCAATGCTGCTCTTGAGGAAACTCTTCAGCTGGCCAAAGTAGCTGCAAAAGTTTATCTTATTCACAGAAGGAATGAACTTCGGGCAGATAAGGTTTTGCAAGATCGAGCTTTTAAAAATAATAAAATCGAAGTTATTTGGGATTCTCAAATAGTTGAGGTTTTAGGAACAAATAGAGTTGAAGGGATCAGATTAACCAATGTCAAAGATCTAAGATCTAAGATCTACGATCTAAAAGTGGACGGTTTATTCATAGCTATTGGTAGAAAACCAAATACAGATATATTTAAAAATCAAATAGAAATAGACGAACAAGGTTATATTTTGATAAACAAAAAACTACGATCTGTCGGCAAATTTTTTAATCGTCAATCAGAGACATCAGTTAGCGGTGTTTTTGCTGCTGGTGATTGTATTACGCCGGATTATAGACAGGCAGGGGTGGCGGCAGGGTCGGGGATTGTGGCAGCTTTGGATATGGAAAAATATCTCAGGGAAACAGAATGATAATTATCAATTAGTCAATTAACGCATTAACGAATTAACGAATTTAACTCGTTAACCCGTTAACTCGTTAATAATTAATAGTTAAATTAATTTATGGAAAATACTGGAAAAAAGATGCTTGAGTCGGCTCAGGATATCATTGTTAAGACAGCTGAAAGTTTGGGTCTTGATCAAATTACTATCAAAAGGTTGATTGAGCCTGAAGCAATTCATGAACTTAATTTTCCGGTAAAAATGGATGATGGGAAAATAAGACTTTTTAAAGGTTATCGCATACAACACAATAGTGTTTTGGGACCATACAAAGGTGGAATAAGATTTCATCCAAATGTTTGTCGAGAAGAAGTACAAGCTTTAGCTACTTTAATGACCATCAAATGTGCTGTTGCTGGTCTTCCTTATGGAGGAGGAAAAGGTGGGGTACTAGTTAATCCAAAAGAATTAACAGAAAGCGAGCTTAAGAATTTATCCAAACAATATGCAAGGGCGATTAGTCGATTTGTCGGATCAGATATTGATGTTCCAGCTCCAGATATGAATACTAATCCGAAGATTATGACGTGGATGGTAGAAGAATTTATCAAATGTCATAGTTTGAGTGGTAAATCTGAAAACTGTTTGAGAGCGACGTTTACTGGTAAGTCAGTGAATGAAGGTGGAACTTTAGGAAGAACAGAGGCAACCGGTCGGGGTGGGGTGATGGTTTTGAAAGCGTTGCTTTCCAAACTACGATCTAAGATCCAAGATCTAAGATCTTTAACAATTGCTGTTCAGGGTTTTGGGAATGTCGGTTATTACTTTGCCAAAATAGCAGCTGAGGAGGGCTTTAATATTGTGACCGTATCAGATTCCAAAGGCGGAGTTTATGTTAAAAATGGTGTTGATGCGGAAACAACTTTAAAGTGTAAAGAAGAGAAAGGAAGCGTAGCCGGATGTTATTGTACCGGTTCAGTTTGTGACATCAAATACGGAAGAACTATTACTAATGAACAGTTGTTGGAATTACCGGTTGATGTTTTGGTTCCAGCGGCCATGGAAAACGTAATCAATAAAGATAACATGAAAAATATCAAAGCTAAAATAATTTTAGAAATGGCCAACGGTCCAGTCACTGATGAAGCTTATGATTATCTTACCAAACAGGGAAAAATTATTGTTCCTGGTGTTTTGGCCAATAGCGGTGGAGTAATTGTTTCTTATCTAGAATGGTATCAGAATATAAAGAATGAAAAATGGACAGAGGAAAAAGTTAATAAAAAACTAGAAGAGATGATTGTTTCCGCTTTTGAGAAAATATGGAAAAGAAGTCAAGAAAAAAAAATATCCCTGACTCAATCAGCCTTTGAAACGGCCATTGAGAATATTGTCAAAAAATGGTAAAATCAAGGCTCAAAATATGCAAGATTTGGGAGAATTTTTTCTTTTTCTTGTCCACTATTTCAAGTCCCGCTTGGTCTCTTTTGGCGTGAGTTTTGAAAAGCTAAAAGATTTGATTGTCGCCCTTTTAATTGTAAAGCGAGGTAAATATTCGACTTCTTTTTTAAACACTTCCTTTTTTCTTTTGGTGGCTACGGCCTTAATTGCTGGTCCGATTATTGCTCAAAACAATCCATTTATAGCATCAAGTCAAGACGAGGCCTATAAAGAGTCAGTTGTTTCCTATAATCCTTATGATAATTCTTTAGCCACAGTAATTTCAGCTAAGCCGAGAGATAAAAACGTTGACTATAAGGTCGTCGGTGGCGATACACTGGCCTCGATAGCTAAAAAATTCGATATATCGATAGATACCATAAAATGGGCTAATAATTTAAAATCAGACGACATCAATCCAAATCAATTATTAAAAATTCCTCCAATAACAGGCGTAGTACACAAAGTTGTATCTGGAGACAATATATATGCCATTGCAAAAAAGTATGGGACTGATGCTCAAAAAATTGTCAACTTTCCGTTCAATGATTTTGCCGATAATGACACTTTTACTTTAAGTATTGGACAAACTCTTTTTGTGCCGGATGGAATTATAGAAGAAGAAAAACCAAAATATTCTGTTCCTTCGGCTTCCACTTACGCTCAGGCTCAAGCCGGAGTACACGGTTCATCAACTTTTATTTGGCCTTCTTCAGGTATCATCACCCAAAATCCTGTTTGGTACCATATGGCTCTTGATATTGCCAATGCTGGAGCGCCACCTGTTTTGGCGGCTGATGGTGGAACCGTCATTTTTTCCGGTTGTCTTAATTGGGGTTATGGTTGTCATATAATTTTAGATCACGGTAATGGTTATCAAACCTTATATGGTCATTTATCATCTCTTTCCGCAAGTGCAGGACAAGTAGTTGGCCAAGGACAGCAGATTGGGATAATGGGATCGACCGGACGTTCTACCGGTACCCATCTTCATTTTGAAGTGCGTTCGGGAGGTACGCTTCTTAATCCTTGGAATTTCTTAAAATAATGATAAATAAAATTAAATCAATTTATTTATTTTTTTTAGTATGTTTTTCACTTTCATTTTTTTTTCTATTTCTATTCGTTTTGAAATGGCCGATCAAACCCAAGATAGATAAAATTTTATATAGTTCTCTAACGCCCTTTTACCAGTCATTTTTCAGCACAGTTACCAATGATTTTAGTTATTATGTTTTTGGGATCTTGATCTTCTTATTAATTCCTTTTGTTATTTTTTTATTGTGGAAGTATTTAAGGTTTTATTCTCTGATAATTTTAGGTTTAGTTTTAATTTTTTTTCATTCTCAGGTTTTTGAGTTGATACTTTTTTATAACAACGTTTTAAATTATCAGCGCCTGTTTTATTTACTTGTTTTATCTTCAATTACAACTTTTTTATTGAAATTTAAATTAAATTTAAGCTTTAAAAAATTAAAATTCAGTAAAGTATTTTATTTAGTTTTCTTTCTGTTTATTTTTTTCTTAATCTATAATCCTAAATATAAATTCAGTTTTGACAGCCTTGCTAAATACGGCTATGAGTCTTACTATCAGTTTCATCATCTTAATTTTTTTCTTGGCCCGATAAACGAAATTCTTCACGGAAAATCCCTTTTAGTAAACGCTTCGTCTCAATATGGTATTTTGATGACTTATTTTATAGCTTGGTTTTTCAAAATCTTCGGCGCATCTTATTCTAATTTTGTGCTTTACAATATGCTACTGACCTTTATTTATCTTTGTTTTTTCTTTTTTGCCATTAAAAAATTAACAAAAAGTACGTTAATTTCCATCGTTGGTGTATTAAGCTATGTCGCTCTAGTCTTTTTTAGGTATGATGATCCGTCTTGGGAAGTTTTTATTCTTGCTTCAACCACACCCTTAAGATTTTTTTTCGATATTCCTGTAATTATTTTCTTAATTGACTATTTAAAAACAAAATCTATAAAAAGTAATCTGATTGTGACCATCATAATAGCGATAACATTATTTTATAATCTTGAATTTGGTTTACCCTTAGTGGCGGCATATTTGTTAACAATTATTGTAGATTGGTTAATTACAAAAAAAAATAATCATTTTTTCTTTTCTTTTCTTAATCTGGCAGCTTCAATAACAGGTTTAGTGTTGATAGTTTCAATTTTTAGCCTTATTCGTTCGGGAGCTTTGCCTGATTGGCCAAAATACTTGTTCTATGTTTTATTTTATTCCAAAGGTTTTCTTGATGTCCCAATGCAGCCGGTGGATTTTTATTATTTTCCTCTTTTTATTTATGCAATCTCTTATTTTTATCTCCTGGCTAAAATTTATTATAAAGATTATCAGAAAGTCCCAATAATTTTTTTCCTGCTAATTTATGGTTTAATGATTTTTTTATACTATCTTAATTTAAGTGAACCAAATCATCTTTTAACCGTAATCCATCCGGCTATTTTATTATTTTTACTTTATTTAAGCTGCTTCAAGGAAAAATTAAGTCTGTTTCGGCGAGTATCGCCAATATGGCTTTTTATTACAATCTTCTTTTTTATTATGGTTTTTGACGGTATTTTTAATATTCCTGAGGGTAAAAAAGATAGATATCTGAATCAATTAAAATACCGCTATTCGCCGATAAAAGACAAATATTATCATTGGGAATATCCTGGTACTGATTTTTTCCTCAAAGATAATGATGGAAAAGATTTTTATCTGGCAGCTCAAGCAATTAAAAAATTCAGCGGTCAAAACAAAGACGTTATCATATTAAGCCGTTATGACACGTTGTTATATTTAATGTCTCAAAAATCAAGTCGTCTGGGTTATCCAATAATCGAATACGAACCTCGTACTAAACGGGAAGTAACGGAAATCATATCAGATATTGATAAAATCAGGCCAAAATACATATTTGTAAGCAGTGATAAGTATAGTAGTCAAGAACAAACGGAAAATATTAAAATGATTTGGGAAGGAATCAGACAAAATTATTCTTTAGTCCAAAAAGCTGGGGCGGTTGACGTATATGGATTATAAAAAAATATTCGCTTTTATCGTGATTTTCAGCCTATATTTTACTATTAATTCTATTCTGTGGTTAAATCATCCGCCGGTTTGGCCCGATGAAGCACAGTATGCAGATATTTCCTACAATTTAAACACAACTTCAAAAATAAAATCAGATTTGCAACCGGGAATTCTTAATAGTGAAAAGCAAATTTACTGGTATCCGCCATTTTTGTTTTATATTTTTAGCACAGGCTATCGTTATTTAGGTTTTTCAATAAATACTCAAAGGATTTTTCCAGTGGTAATGGGTGCTTTAGCGTTATTATTCATTTATTTCTTATCTGTAAAGATTATTAAAGACAAGAAAGTGCCCCTTTTAATTCTTTTACTGCTTTTAAACGATCTTATTTTTATGAGAGCCAGCCGGATTAGCCGTCCAGAGATGATTATTCTCGCCCTTAATTTAGTTGCTTATTATTTGATACTAAAAAGTAAATCAATAAAATCCTTTCTTATTGCCGGAATTCTTTGTGGTTTGGGTATTATTCTTCAGCCCTATGGTTTAATCAGCATAATGATAATTAGTTTATATACATTAATAACAGAAAAACAAAAAGGGTTAATAAAGCTGTTTATATTTTTTATCCCTATATTCTTATGTATTTTATGGTGGTTTTATAAGATTGATTTTAAATTTGATTATTGGCTGGTGGCCATGAAAGCCAATTCGATGAGAAAAGCCCTAGAAAAAAATTATTTTCAACAACTATTTGAGGATTCAGATAAATGGCTTTCTTGGCTGCATATGACTTTTTTTATCGCCTCGATTTATTCATTTGTTTATTTATTGTTCAAATCGATTTCAAATAAATTGTTTGTGCTTTTGGGATTAGCCGTCAGTTGGTTATTTGTGTTTATGGGTAAACAACACTGGTATTTTGTCTATTTCATACCCTTCTTTTATTTAAGCTATTTTTTAATAATAAAAAATGAGATAAAAACCAATAGGAGAGTAAATTTAATTTTGAGTAGTCTTATTTTAGTCACGATCGTAATTATTAATCTTCATTTTAGTTTTGTAATCTTGAAGAGCTTAAGCCGGAATAATTTTTCCTACGATCTTTATGCCAAAACAATTACTCAAAAAATACCAAACAAAGCCCATGTTTTTGTCTCCAGTATCCCAGATCCATATTTTGAATTAAGAAAAAATAAAACTTTGAAAATAACGCAATTTACTGGTTTACCTGGCTTTAAAAAAGAATATTTAAATATGTTGGAGAGGGCTGATTATGTTGTTTATAACGGTACTTATGATTATGTTTATGGTGATCTTTTGAAAAACTACATAAAAGACCACACTCTTTCAACTCTTTCTATTGATAATGGACCAGATCAATATCAGGGGTACCTTATTAAGCTCAAGAAGTAGTTTTTTGAGCAATCACAACTAGATTACCAGCAGGAAGGGTAATATTAATATCTGCCATCGACACTTTCTTCAAGAGTCTAGTGAGATTTAATTTAAAAGATTTGGACAAAGGAAAAAGATGAATCCAATAAGCTAGAGAATGACTGTTAAAGGCGGTTTTTACTTCAAGAGACTTGAAATTATGTTTAGTTAAAATTAAACCCAGGGTTTTTTTGCTATAAAGATAAGTATGTTCAATATCAATGATCGGGCTTTTTTCACCTAAGACCCGAGCTGATAAAGATTCAGCATTATGATTTAAAAAAAGTAAAAAACCATTCTTTTTCAACACCCTATGACATTCTTTGAGAAACAAATTAGGATCGGGGACATGATCGAATGTTTGAAAACAGCAAATGACATCAAAAAAGCTTTCATTAAATAAGCCCGGCCTAAAAATATCAACGATAATATTTTTTCTAATTTCGATTGATGCTTTTGCTACGGATTTTTTTCCCGGTTCAACCCCCCAAGTTTCTTTATAATCTTGTTTTTGTGCCTCTTCCAGGAAAAAGCCGTTACCGCAGCCTATTTCGAGCAATCTGTTTTTGTCAACATGATATTTTTCAAGCCGTTTTAAGTATGTTCCGTAAGTTCTTTTTAAATTATTAATATGTTTGCCATATGAGGTAAAGCTCTGACGATAAAGTTTATTGATTTTGTTTAAAGGAAGAATCGGAGTCGAGTAGAGAAGACCGCATTTTTTGCAGCAAACCATTTGGTAGTGAATTTTATCAGGCAACCGTCTCGCGGAAAAAATGCGGGAATTAATTTTGCTTATATCAAAATTCTCTTTATAAACAACACGATAGTTGTTTTTCTCGCAGATGGCGCAATTTTGATTAATCATAAAAAGATTCTATCACAACTAATCTTTTAGACATTGTTTAATTAATTTAGGGACTTGTGTTTTTATGTAAGCTTCTTCATCGGACATAGATACGACGCCACTTTTATAAACAGAATTTCTAAAATTGACTACTTCTATAACTACTTTTTTTTTGCAAAAATTGGTTTTTGTCGGTTCGTATAAGAAAAGCAAGAAAAAGATAGAGCCAGCCACAATACCAATGAATAAAAATTGTGTAGTTTTTATTCCTGAGTTGATTAAAAAAACTCCTATTAGGAAAAATCCTAGTGCCATAACTATTGCGTTTAACCAACTAGAGTTTTTTATATAAAAAAAATTCTGGGAATAATTGCCCATTTTAATATCTTTATAAGTATTTTTATAGTCTCTAATTACATTGTACTGACAGAGTTTTTCAGCCTTTTTACTATTATAATCATTAAGTTCCTTTCCAAGCCCATATATATAATTAGGGCCTATATAATAAGCTAAATTATTTTTTTTACATATAATTAGTGATTTTTCATTATCCAAATAGACAAAGGGTCTAAAAAAGAAAAAAATTACGAACGAAAAAGACACGACAATAGAATACAAACAGACATAAATGAAAACATAGATTAATTTGTTTTGGCGATACATAATTGGTTAGTACAATCTATCGGATAATATTTATAATTACACGCCTTTTCAATTTCATTTAAGATAAGCGGACCTGTAAAAAGACTTTTGACTGTAAATGATTCAAAATACGGACATTTTTTATAAATCGTACAGTCAACCGCAATTTTTTTAGGACATTTTTTAATAACGTCTTTAATGGCAAATTTCATCTGACTGGTAGTATCAATTCCCGACTGGGGGTTGACATCAAGCATGTCTTTTTTATCGGAAACTATAAGAAGATAGGTGTGATCTCTTGATAAAATCAAAACTTCATTCTCCTTGAAATTATTCATAATAAGTTTTTTTTCATTGGCAAATCTTTTATACATTAAATCGTTAAACTCAGAATGAAAGAATTTACCCGTTAGGATCCCCTCAACTTTTTCAATCATAAATTCTGTGAGATTATATTTTCTTTGAGTTGCAGGAAAAACGATAAAAATTAAAAAAAGAAAAAGCAGAAGAAAGATTTTTACTTTTTTAGAAATAATAGTTGACCAAGTTTTTCCAATGATTAGAAAAAAATTAAGTACAGGTAATATTGATATGTCGATGAGATTAGCATAGTGGCTTCTTCCTACGAAATACAGTGAATGGAATAAGGAAAGATTAGTTGAAAATAAGATTATTTGATCAAAAAGATCAATCTTTTCCTGTTTAAATACAAAAATAATCGATAAAAAATATATAAACATTACAATCCAGAAAAAATTGGTAGCAGTCATCGGTAGCATGGTTAAGCCCAGAACAGCATGTTGGCGCAACGTCCGAAGAATCTCCATGTAATCAACAGGCCGGTCGCCAAAGCCGATATGAATTAAATTTATAAATAAAAATACTACAGTAAAACCAATGGCCAAAAAAATTGCAGTCTTCAATACTCTTTTTAAACGAATAGTCCTATTTATAAATAATAAAAATACAGTTAGTCCGAGAGCCAGAAGATTGCAAACGCCCGAGTCAATAATCCAAAAGTTGGTAATTACGGTAAAGATTGTGAATAAGGGTGAATCAAATTTTTTTGTTTTATATAGTAGAAATAACAAAAAAATAGCAGGCAATCTTCGCATAGCTGAATATTGGGTTATGGTCATTGGTAGAATAAAAAGTGAAAAATAATTAATAGTAATTATTGAAAATAAACAAACAAAAGATAAAACTACTGATCTACTGATTTTATAAGTAATATAAAAGCTTAAAAAATATTGAACAATAAAAAAAAGCCAAATATATATAGGTAATTGATAAAACTGAAAAAGACCAAACTTATAAGCCCAAGCAAAAAAAAATACCGAATAAAAACCATAATCCGAAGCTGAATTGGCAAATAAAGTTTTGCCTTTAATTACATCCCAAACCGGACCAAAAAAATAAGCATATTCGTGGGGAGAAATAGGAAAATGCGGTTCAAATACTAGAAGTGCCGTAGCAATAATCACTAAAGAATAAAGCGCTAACTTTAAAAAACGAGTATTTTTAGTTAATTTTTGCATCATGAAATATTCAGCCACGACTATTCCCATAAAAACGAAATAGATAGTTAAGTACCAATAATAGACTGAAGTGTTAGTTTTTATGGAGTAAGGATAAGGATCATTAGCCAAGGGGAATGGCCCGAGCTGACTTAAGAAAACCCAGCCTAAAACAACCAAAGTGAATATTTTTGCCACTAAAAAAAAACCATTATTTGAAATTAAAGCTAGATTTTTTACCTTAGAAAGAGTTTTGATCAAAAATATAATTACCAGAGTAAAAATAAAGGTTAAGAGAAGATAAAGAGGCATTTCAAATTCTTCAGGAAAAGCAGAAGCTAATCGGTAAAAATGATCCTTAAGTACAGGTGGGTAAATAAAATTCAAGTAGCCAATGATGTTGACGTAGATATTAGTCCAGACAATAGTTATAAATAGAGCAGAAATAAACAAATTCAGAAAAATATTTAGTAGCTTATTTTTTGTTTTTTCAAGTGGGATCATACTTTTAATAATATAGTTTATAATAAAGAAAATTTTTTATCCTTATAATTATGGTTAAATTAGGCGTGATAGGGTATGGTTATTGGGGGCCAAATTTAGTAAGAAATTTTTTTGAACTGCCTAATTGTCAAATAGAAACAGTGGCTGACGTTGACATTCAATCCTTAAATAAATTAAAAAAATATTATCCCGCCATTCAAGCAACCACAAAACCAGAAGATATATTGGATAACCAAGAAATTGACGCTGTATTAATAGCTACTCCAGTTTCTACCCATTTTGTACTTGCTAAAAAAGCACTTCAAGCAGGTAAGCACGTATTAGTCGAAAAACCAATGACTAATTCCCTAAAAGATGCATCAGAATTAGTTAAATTAGCTAAGAAAACTAAAAAAATTTTGATGGTTGACCACACTTTTTTATACACTGATGCCGTTCAAAAAATAAAAAAAATGATAGATGCCGGAAAAATAGGAAAAATTACCTATTTTGATTCCCTGCGAACTAATTTAGGTATTTTCCAGCAGGATGTAAATGTTTTATGGGATTTAATGGCTCATGACATATCAATCATTAATTATTTAACTTCAGAAAGGCCAATATCAGTTACTGCCTCAGGGGTTTCTCATACAAAAAACGGAATAGAAAACATAGCTTTTGTAGTATTAAAGTATAAATCGGGGTTGGTGGCTCATTTTAATAGTTCATGGAGTTCTCCTGTAAAGATTAGGTTGATATTAATTGGTGGAACAAAGAAAATGATCGTTTACGACGACATTGAACCTACAGAAAAAGTTAAACTATATGATTCAAATTACAGAGTTAAATTCCTTAAAGATAATAAAAAATTAATAGTAGACTATAGGACGGGTGATATTTATATTCCAAAAATTGAATTAAAAGAGGGGTTAAGAAATATGGCAGAAGATTTTATTAACGCTATTATTAAGAAAAAAGAACCAATTTCCAACGCTAATTTTGGGTTGGAAGTAGTTAGGATACTGTCTCTAGCTGAAGCCTCGATCAAACAAAAATGAAAAAAATGAATATTCAAAACCAAAGACAAAAATTGATTAACGTAAAAATAGGCAAAGGCACAAAAATTTATGATTTTGTCAATGCCTATGATTGTTCTATCGGAAACAAAAGCAAAATCGGAACTTTTGTTGAAATTCAAGCGGGGGTAGAAATAGGTAATAACTGCAAAATATCCAGCCATACTTTTATATGTTCCGGAGTAAGAATTAAAGACGATGTTTTTATTGGCCATAACGTTACTTTTATTAATGACAAATATCCAAAAACCAACAATAAAAAATGGAAATTAATGAAAACTGTCGTAGAAAAAGGGGCGTCAATCGGATCTTCAGCTACAGTTCTTGGCGGTGTGATTATTGGAAAAGGAGCCTTGATAGGCGCAGGCTCTGTTGTTACCAAGAGTGTTCCTGCAGACAGTATAGTTATGGGAAACCCCGCTAAAATTTTAAGAGTTAAAAATGAATAAACTTTTAAGTTTAAAAAAAGAATGTGAATTTACTTTAATACTACCTTGTTATAACGAAGAAGAAAACTTGAAAAAAACAGTAGAGACATCTGTCAGAACTCTAAGTTCTATATTTAAGACCTTTGAAATTATCATTATTGAAGATAATAGTTTTGATCAAAGTCCAAAAATTGCTAAACAGCTTGCTAAAAAATATTCACCCGTCCGTGTGATTCATAATCCCATAAATCTAGGCCAGGGGATAAGTTTTCTTATAGGATTGCAGTTGGCTAATGGTCGTCTAGTGATGCAAAACGGGATCGATAGACCATTTAATCTACGAGATTTAAAAAAAATCCTTCATTTCTTTCCCTTGCATGATATTGTTATCATTGCAAGAAATAACCGTTCGGCTTATTCTATTTGGAGAAAAATAACGTCCGTTTGTAATAATATTCTTCGGGGAATATTTTTTGGATTTAAATTCAACGATTTAAATTTTGTACAAATCTATAAAAGAAAAGTGATAAAAAAAATAACTGTTCAAGCAAGAAGTGCAGCATTTTCGACACAAGAATTAATTTTGGCTGCAGAAAAAGCCGGCTATAGAATTTGCGAAGTAAAACTACCATATTATAAAAGAATTGGAGGCAATGCCCATCATGGTAAAAGAAGGGATGTTCTTTGGGCTTTGATTGATATGTTTAACTATTGGTGGGAAAACAAAAAAATAATTATATAATGTGAAAACATGAAAATTAATCTTCATCGAAAACTTAAATTCAAAATGTTACAAATAGCTAGTCAAACCAATTCGCGCCATGTTCATATTGGTTCATGTCTTTCTTGTTTTGATATAATCTTCCAAATCCTTATTAACGAAAAGAAAAAAGAAGATAGTTTTATTCTTTCCAAAGGTCACGCAGCTTTAGCTTGGTATACGATTTTGAATTATCAAAAAAAAATATCAAACAAGACATACGAAAGATATTTGAGCGAGGGTGGGGAACTTGGAATTCATCCGTCATCTCTTTTTTCAAAGGATATTCCACTGGCTACAGGAAGTTTAGGACATGGTCTTTCCTTTGCTTGTGGACTGGCTAAGGCAAACTTACTAAAAAGAAAAAAAACTAAAGTTTATTGTTTAATTTCCGATGGTGAATGTAACGAAGGATCAATCTGGGAAGCAGCTTTATTTGCCTCAAGTCAAAAACTTAATAATCTAATCGTACTTCTTGATAAAAATAATTTTCAGGCTTTTGGCCGACCTACAGAAGTTTTAGGTGAAGCTGCTTCAAAAGAAAAATGGCAAGCTTTTGGCTTTAATGTTTATGAATGTAATGGCCACGATCTTAAAGCTTTACATAAGATATTTAATAAAGTTAAAAAATTAAAAAACGATAAGCCAAATATTATTATCTGCGATACAAAAAGAGGCAAAGGAATTAAAGAAATCGAAGACAAACTTGAATCAAATTATCTTCCAATTACTAGTGAGATTTTAAATAGATATGAGAAAAAAATTAGCTGAAATTATTTTAGCCGAAGCTAAAAAGGATAAGAAAATAGTTTTTTTAACAGGGGATTTGGGTTTTAATGCATTTGAAATCTTAAAAAATAACCTCGGACAAAGATTTATTAATGCAGGTGTAGCTGAACAAAATATGGCTACAGTAGCGGCGGGAATGGCTTATTCTGGTTTAAAACCCTGGATTTTTAGCATTGCGCCATTTGTCAGTATAAAAATAATAGAAGAACTTCGTAATGACGTTTGTCTTAGTAATTCGAATGTCAAAATTATTGGTTCTGGTGGAGGTTATGATTATGAATTGGCCGGACCAACTCATCATGCTTTGGAAGATGTCGGAGTTTTATTGACTTTACCCAATATGAAAATATATTTGCCGGCTGTGATTGAAGATGTAACTAAAATTATTAAAAAAATGAATAGGGAAAAAGGACCAAGATATTTAAGATTAGTGCGGTCAAGAAAAATAACCTTATCATTAAATAAATTTGAAGCTTGTCGACAAGTTTTATCAGGAAATAAAGTAACAGTACTTGCATTGGGCTCAATTATTGATAAAGCAATTGAAGCGTCTTTACGGTTTAAGGGAAAAATAGATTTATGGGTAATAGGCGAAATGCCTTTTAAGCCAACTCAAAAATTATTAAATTCGATAAAAAAAACTGGAAAATTAATAATTATTGAAGAACATGTAGCCACAGGAGGATTGGGACAACATATTTCTTTGTATCTTCATAAACACAATATTAAAATCAATAATTTTATTCATTTATACGCCAAAGGTTATATTTCCAAAAGAACAGGAAGCAGAGATTTTTACCTAAAGGAAAGTGGCTTAGGCGTTGAAAGTATAATCTCAAAACTCAAATGTCAAATGTCAAATCTTTAGTTAATCAACTCAAAGGACCAATAATGATTTTTGGCGCGGGTGGATTTATTGGAATTAATTTATTAAAGAAATTAATTTCTTATCGTAATGATGTAATCGGAGTTTCTTCTAACTTAAAAAAATCGTGGAGAATAAAACAGAACCTAATTCCCGAAAAAAATTTAGCCGAAGCTGATTTATTAGATGCTCAATCGATTAAACGATTGACCGCAAAATTTAAACCTCAGACGATTTTCAATCTGGCAGCATATGGTGCTTATCCTAAACAAAAAGACACAGAAAGAATTTATCAAACTAATTTTATTACGACCGTAAATTTGATAGAAACTCTTAAAAAGTATGGATTTAAATCATATATCCATGCCGGTTCACAATCAGAGTATGGTTTAAATTGTAAAGCGCCGAAAGAAGATGAAGAGTTAATCCCAAATAGTCACTATGCGGTTTCAAAGGCGAACGTTTATCATCTATTGAAATATTATGGAAAAATTGAATTTTTACCAGTCGTTCATTTACGTTTATATTCTGTTTATGGTCCTTGGGAAGAGCCAGATAGGTTAATTCCGGTTCTAATTGTCAGAGCCAAAAAAAAAGAACTTCCTCAATTTGTAGACCCAAATATTTCACGAGATTTTATATATGTAGATGATGTAGTTGACGCATTTATTACGTCCGCCATAAAAATGAAAAAAGACTTATATGGTGAAGTTTTTAATATCGCTACAGGTCGTAAAACTACTATTAAAGAACTGGCTTTTTTAGCCAAAAAACTATTTAAAATTATTGAAGAGCCGAAATTTAATACCATGATTAATCGCCAGTGGGATTTGAGCGAATGGTATGGTAATGCCGACAAAATAAAAACAAAATTAGGTTGGCAGGCAAAGACAAAATTAAAAGAAGGATTATTAAAAACATTTAATTATGACTACACCTGAGTTTTCCATTATTTTGCCGGTAATGAATCAAGAGGATCATATTGATTTTGTAATCAATGAATTTCACCGGCAATTAACAAAAGATAAATTATCGTTCGAATTAATTGTGGTTGTTAACGGAACCAACGATAATAGCTTTAAAGTAAGTAAAAATATGGCGAAGAAGTTAAAGAATGTAAGAGCTTACGAGCTTAAAGATGGCGGATTTGGTTTGGGAGTTCTTTACGGCTTAAAAAAAGCCAAGGGTAAATATCTTTGTTATGCTAATAGTGCTAGAGTTTATGCTGATGAGTTGAGTAAAACTATAAAGAAATTTCATAAAAACCAGGATTCAATTGTACATGCGGTTAGAATAAAACGGGATATAAAATTAAGAAAAATTACCTCATGGATTTATAAAACAACTTGCCAATTGTTAACGAATGTCAAATCTTCAGACATCAACGGGACACCAAAAATTTTTAACAGAGAAGTTTACAATAAATTAAATCTCAAATTTACCAACAGTATGAATGATTTGGAGTTGTTGGATAAAGCCAGAAGATTAAAAATAGAAATAGTTGAATTCCCGATTTATAAAAATACCCGTCATGGAGGGAAATCAACTTCAAACTACCTAACGACTTTTAGATTAATAAAAGAAGTGATCGTTTATTGGTTGACGACACGAACCCCCATAAAGCTCCGACATTAATTATCAGATAAAGAATAATTGAAACTGGAATTGCTTTAAGAAGGAAGATGAAACCTTTTTTTTGAAAAAGAAAACGCCAAAATTTAAACTCCAAATAACAAAATCCAAGCAACAAAACTAAATTAGTATAAACAAAGTACGGTTCAAACATTGTTAATATAGAAAAGAGGACAATAAGAGCAATAATTATTGATTTGGCGGCTTCTCTTCTTGAGGTGGCTACGGGATCAAATCTTAATCTTTCCTGATAAAGTTTGCTCCAGTCGCGGCTGCGTTTAAAATATTTTTTGGCAATCGTCCAAAAATCTTCAAATTCGTGGCTCACCATTAGTCGGGGAGAAAATTTAATTCTTGTTTCTTTTTCAATCCTGTAGGTTAATTCAATATCTTCGACCGTTGCTTCCGGATAGCTGGTATTAAAACCACCGATTTTATTAAAAAGCCGTTTTTCAATCCCGGCGATCCTGGTCGAAAAAAGATAGTAACGGAAATTTTTTTCTCTCTCAACAAACCAATAAGTCCAATCGCGTAATGCCTTAAATTGAGGAAAAAATGCTTTTGTCATTTGTTTGTAATGCCAGATTCCGGTAAAAGCCTTGTGGCCTTTTTTAATTAATTCATAGGCTTGATTTAAAGCATTCTTAAAAAGAATTACGTCCGAGTCAAGGAATAAAATGAAAGTTCCCTTGGCTTTTTTTACTCCTAAATTTCTGGCTTTAGCCGGACCCGAATTTCTTTTTTGCAAAACTAACTGCAACGGGAATTTTAAATTCTTTTTAATATCATTAATTTCCTTAACTGTTTGATCTTTTGAATGATCGTCAACGATGACAACCTCGATTTTATCAAAGTGTTTAAAGACAGAATTATTTATCGACAGAAGAAGCGCGAGAATTGTATTTTGACTGTTGTAGGTTGGAATGACAATGGATAAATCAATTTTCATATTTATATTATATTTAGAAAGTTCGGAAACGAAATTTTTTCGAAAAATTTGTTTCCTTCACTTTCTAACAATTATTTCTAAATCCCCAAATGGGTCGGTGGGAATGGGAATATTATTTAAAAATTTGAATTCACGCAAAAAAGTGCGGGAAATAATATAAGTTAAAGACATAAAACGGGGAGAATCTAATCGTACTTTTATTTTTTTAAATCCGGTCTTGAACATAATTTTTTTAAGCGTGTTCTTATTATAAAAGACAAAATGGCTATCTGTATTATAAACAGGCCATTTTTGTTTTAGTATCTTTCTGAGGGGAGAATCATTATTGGGGGTAGTCAAGATTAAGACACCATTAGTTTTCAATAGATTTTTTATTGAAGTCAAAAAATCCAAAGGATTTTTAAGATGCTCCAAGACCTGAAAACAGGTAATGGCTGAATATTTTTGTCCGTTTTCAATAAGATGACTAATTGAAGCGATTTGACAGTTTAATCCTTTTTTAGTACAGATTTTAATAGCTTCTTTTGAGCTGTCGACGCCCAAATAAGAAATATTATTTTTCTTTAATACTTCCAAAAAATTTCCCCAACCGCAACCAATATCCAGTACATTCGGTTTCAGTTCTCCGGTTAGACTAATAATTTTATTTAATTTAGTTTGAAAATAGTTATCGTTGAATTTTGAATTTAACGGATAAGGACTTTGGTTGTAATAGTTCCTGTCATAATTGATTTTTATAATTTTCGCTTCCTTACTTATAAACAAGCCATCATTTTTGCAACAAAATATTTCTTTTTCTTTTAAGCGGTATTTGAGAATAAAATTATTTTTTCCGCAAAGAAAACAAACAGTGGATATTGATGATAACATTGTTATAATAATAACAAATTTGTTTTAAACGACATGAAAAAAAAGACGATCAGCGTGATTGGTATCGGTAGAGTAGGGTTGCCGTTGGCTTTATTCATAGCCAATAAAGAATTTAATGTTTTTGGAATTGATAACGATGAGAAGAAAACCGATCTTTTGAAAAAAGGAGAGATGCCTTTTATTGAAGAAGGGGCGAATAGACTGCTTAAAAAACATATCAACAATTCATTTTTGCCGACGACTGATTATTCTAATGTTCATAAATCAGAGATAGTAATTTTAACTTTAGGTACGCCTGTTGACTCTAATATGGATCCGGTTTACGATCAGATAAACCAGGTCTTAGAAAAAATTTGCCAATATTTTAAAAAAAATCAATTATTGATTTTAAGAAGCACAATTTCGCCAAGAACAACTCTTTATATTAAAGAATTTATTGAAAAAAGAACAAAATTTAAAATAGGAATTAATTTTTTTCTGGCTTATTGTCCAGAAAGAATAGCAGAAGGCAAAGCCTTAAAAGAACTTAAAGAAATCCCTCAAATTGTTGGAGGAGTAGATAAAGAATCGTCTAAAAAAGCAGCTGATTTTTTTCAAAAGCTTGGAATTAAGGTAAATATTTCCGACTCGGTTTCAGCAGAGTTGGCTAAACTTTTTACCAACATGTATCGATATATCTCATTTGCTATGGCCAATGAATTTATGGTAATTGCCGAAAGTTTTTACCGTAATATTTATGAAATAACTGATTTAGTAAACAAAGATTACAAAAGAGGAGGATTATCATTGCCCGGATTAACCGGTGGTCCATGTCTTTTTAAAGATGGTTTTTTCCTGATAAATGAAAATCCCTATCTTGATTTAATCGTGGCCAGCTGGAAAATCAATGAAGCAACTCCATTATTTTTGATCAGAAAACTTAGAGAAAGAATCAGATTAAGTAATAAAAAAGTAGCAATTTTAGGTTTAGCTTTTAAGCCGGAAATTGATGATATCAGAGAGTCTTTGAGTTTTAAACTCAGAAAAGCCTTGCTACGGGAACACGCCCAAATATCTTTGCATGATCCGTTTGTTAAAGAATATGGGGGAGAGGCGACTTTAGATTTAAATAAGGCACTTGAAGGGGTTGAGGTGGTATTTGTAGCTACGCGTCATAAATTTTATGAAAAAAACAAGCAAAAAATTCTTAAATCATTAAATAAAAATTGCTTTATTTGTGATATTTGGAATGTCTTTGGAACAAATAAATTAATATTTAGGGTAGGATCGATTTAATGACAAAATCCAAAATTCTAGTAACCGGAGCCTCAGGGTTTATTGCCGGTTATTTGATTGAAAAACTTCTGGCAAAAGGGCATAAAATAGTTGGTCTTGATAATTATTCTAAATACGGCCCGATTAAAAAAGCCCATGACGATAACCCAAATTACAAATTAGTAAAAGGCGACGCCAAAGATGTTAAATTATTAAAAAAGCTTCTTAAAGATTGTGACCATTTTGTGGCCGCGGCTGCCATGATCGGCGGCATTAGCTATTTTCACAAGTATGCCTATGATTTAATTGCGGAAAATGAAAGAATCACTGCTTCTGCATTTGATGCGGCTATTTACGCCTTTCAAAAATTAAAATTAAAAAAAATTACCATTATTTCTTCGAGTATGGTTTATGAATCGACTGATATTTTTCCCACTCCTGAAACGGCTTTGCTTAAATCTCCAGTACCTCAATCAACCTATGGCTTTCAAAAACTGGCGTGTGAATATTTTGCCAAAGGTGCGTGGGAACAATATAAATTACCCTATACAATCATTCGTCCTTTCAATTGTGTGGGAGTAGGCGAGGGAAATAAAAAAATGGCCATGAGCCATGTGGTCCCGGATCTGATTTATAAAATACTAAAAGGTCAATCACCTTTACATATTTTAGGTAATGGAGATCAAATAAGATGTTATACCTATGGAGGAGATATTGCCGAAGGTATTTATTTAAGCTTATTCTCGCCCAAGGCACTCAACAATGACTTTAATATTTCAACCAGTCAAACAACAACTGTTCTTGATTTAGCTAAGCTAATTTGGAAAAAAATTAATCCAAATAAACCATTTTGTTATGTAAGTGACAAAAGTTTTGAATACGATGTACAAAAAAGAATTCCCGATGTCAGCAAGGCAAAAAAACTGCTTGGGTTTAAGGCCAAAATCACGTTAGACCAGATGATTGACGAGGTTATTTTATGGATTAAAACCAATCTATGAAATTATCAATAATTATTCCAGTCTATTTTGAAGATAAAACAATTATTACTGTTCTGGAAAAAATTAAGACTTTAGTCAAAACAGATCATGAAATATTGGTTGTTTACGATTTGAAAAAAGATCCTACTGTTCAAGTAGTCACTGACTTTATAAAAAAGAAAAGAGTCAAAAATATAAGGTTGATACAAAATTCAATACGGACGTGTAGGGGAGTGGTTAATGCTTTTTTAACCGGTATTAAAAAAGCAAAAGCTCCGGCGGTGGCTGTGGTTATGGCAGACCTCTCCGATGATTTGGCGAAACTTGATTCGATATATCGATATATCGAACAAAGGGCGGATATTGTTTGTGCTTCAAGATATATGAAGGGTGGTAAATTAGTTGGAGGTCCTTTGTTCAAACAATTTCTATCAAGAATGGCTGGAGTTTCGGCCCATTTTCTTTTTAAACTTCCGACTCATGATCCAACTAATGCTTTCAAAGTTTTTAGGAAATCAATTTTTAAAGACATTAAAGTAGAGAGTAATGGGGGGTTTGAATATAATCTGGAAATAATTGCCAAAGCCTGGAAAAAAGGGTATAAAATAGCTGAAGTTCCGGCCACGTGGTGGGATAGAACAAAAGGAAAGTCAAAATTTAAACTATTAAAGTGGTTACCGAAGTATTTAAAATGGTACTTTTACCTTTTAAAGTAAAAGTTCGGAAGCGAGATTTTTGTCTCGATGGGAGCCCTCCTCGAATTCTCGAGGTCCCAAATCGCAAAAATCTACTTCCTTCACTTTTACTTTCAATATTTTGAAATTATGGATATTTATAAAACTAGATTCCAAAACTTTAAAGAGAGAAATGAAGTGTGGAAAATTTTGGTTAAAGATTTTTTCCAGAAATATATTAAAGCCAATGACGTTGTGGTTGATGTGGGTTCGGGCTTTGGTGAGTTTATAAATAATATTTCTTGTTCAAAAAAAATAGCCATAGACATCGATGGAAACTATAAAAAATATTTAAAAAAAAATATTTTCTTCCGGCGCTGTCCAGCTTCAAAATTAATCATAAATTCCAACTCTGTCAACAAAATATTTGTCAGTAATTTGTTTGAACACATGAGTAGGGGAGACCTGGTAAAATCAGTAGGGGAGATGCATCGTGTTTTAAGGTCAAAAGGTCAGGTCCTAGTCCTCCAGCCCAATATTCGTTTTCTAGGTCGAGATTATTGGCGTTTTTTCGATCATATTACTCCGATTGATGATCGTGCCCTTGAAGAACTCTTCTCTACTTTCGGATTTAATCTTAAAAAGAGAATATTAAAATTCCTTCCTTATACTACCAAAAGTCTTTTACCTAAAAATACTTTATTAATCAAATTTTATCTGCGACTCCCCTTTCTCTGGTCTCTTTTTGGAAAGCAAAGTTTTTTAATATTTGAGAAAAATGGTTAGAGGATTTGGTAGACGTCGACTTCTTCGTTGTGAAAGACCTTTTTTATAAACGGATATTTCTCAAATTCACGTCCGTAATATTTTTCCTGATATCCAAAATAAACATAACTAAAATTATTTTCTTTTAAAAATTCATAAGCTTGTTTTTCGTTCATTTCTTTATTATAGAATTTTGATTTTAGTTCGTGGGACATGTCTAATTCAGTCGCACAACCACTAAGGGCGGGAATAAGTGAGCTAGCTTCATAAAGAGCCAGCACTCCCTTACCAGAAGGCAAATTTTTTTCCATAAAAGAAAAACCATCTCCCTGTTTTTTAGTTGGAAAAGTAAAAAGGGAATAGTTTTTAAAATCAGTAAAGGCAAATAATTGCTGGCGATATGCAAGATAATAACCCGGCAATGTTATTAAAAAAAGAAGCAGGCAGATGACGATTAGTTTTTTATTAAAGAATTGTTGAAGAAGCAGGGCGCTAAAAAAAACCAGTGGCAAGTAATAAAGGCCGGAAAATGCCCGCAAGGGGTGTATCTTTAGCACATCTCCAAAAAAAAATAAAATAAATTGGCACAGCAGCCAGGCGATCATAAAAATGTGAGTATTAAGCCAGTTGCCCTTTTTTTTAAAAAGAAAAACAACGATTCCAGCAATGCCTAAAAAGAAAATTGGACCGATGGAAAAAATCGTGTCAAAAAAAGGTAGAGGAGGGTGGTTAATGACATAAAATTTTGGAGACATACCGTATTTTCCCCAAGGCTCAAGAGACAAAAATTTCTGGTTATACAAAAGAAGTGGTAGAGATGACAGAAATCCTAAAAATAAAAACAATATTTCTTTTTTAAGCTCATGCAATTTTTGTTTTAAAAAAAATAATTTAAAAACAATATAAAGACCAAATGAAAGAATAAGTATTAAATAAGCAAAAGGATTGGAATTAAGGCACAGATTTAACAACAAACCAAATACAAGAGTTTTTTTCCATGAAAAGGTTTGAGCAGAAAAAAACCAAAGAAAAGATAAAATGAAAAAAACAAAGCCAGCATTGTAATGGATGGGACCGCTGGCTCTGCCAATAATATTTTGTTCCTGAAGCCAGGAAAGATAAAGATCAGCCTGTAATGGTTTAAGGCTGATTATTTTAGCAAAACCGGAGATAAAAAAAGTTAAAAAAAAGGCAAGTGCTGTCACTTTTTTGCTGAGACTAATTTTATAAAAAAATAAAATAACAGATAAAAGAAAAACCAGGCTCCAGAAACCACGGGTTAAATGGTATGATACCGGTGAACTGAGATTAAAAAGATGTCCAAAAATAAAACCGCCCAAAGTATGAACAGTATGAGCAAATATCCCTTTTTGGGGAATAGTATTAATTAAAAGTTTGGCTAAAATGTCTCCTCTTCGTCCAATTTCAACATAAGAAAGATAAATAAAATAATCAGTACTAAAACGGTTGATTCCTGTAAAAAAACGATCAGGCGGAGTTGATAGTAATTCAAAAGCCCATGGGGAAAGAGAAATAGTTAGAGTAATTAAAATTAAGGTTGGGATAAGGAAAAACCAAAAAAAATTATTCTTTTGTTTGCTATTTAGCCTCATGGTTTTTCTGCATAAATAATAATATTCCCCCAAAAATTAAAAGGAAATGCAACATTGCTCTTTTTAAATATTTTAGCCAAAAAAAGAAAACATTTTTTTAAGGACCTATTTTGGAAATAATCAGCAGCTCGCTTGAAAAAATAATTTAAGGGATAATTCCGGGAATCATCCTTTTTAACAGAGATATTAATAAAACCTGCTTTTTCAAAAAGAAGCTTCAATGTTTTGGGTGAAAAAAAATAAAGATGTTCACGGTGATTATAACCAAACCAAAATTTCCCCATTATTCGGCGAGAAAGCGTATCATAATTAGGAGTTGTACAAAGGCAAAAACCTTTATTTTTGAGAAGTTTATAGATTATTTCAGTCATTTTTTCAGGATCTCTTTCATGCTCAATAATCTCAAAAGCTGTAATTACATCAAACCGTTTATTGTTCTTAATTAACTGGGTTAAATTAATTGTTGCTTCAAAACCTTTCTTTTTGCAATAAGAAACAGCATAGGAAGAAATATCCGTGCCTTGTACTTCAAATCCTTGTTTTTTTGCTTCTTCCAAAAAATACCCCAAAGCACAACCGATATCCAAAATCCGCCCCATTTGAATTTTCTTTTTAATTTCAACTAATTTTTTCCGGAAATATCTTTGATGAACAAGCTTTTGGGAGGAATAATTAGAATAATTTTTATAATAATCCCCTTTATAAAGTTCATTTATTTCTTTTTGGGATGGTAGAGGATAAGCATGGACCAGCCCGCACTTTTTACATTTTTTTATTGGGAAATTACCAGACATAATTTTTTTGTACATTCAATCGGTTGATAATCTAAATGGCAGCTTGCAGATATTTTATCAATAAAAAGCTGAGGATTAATCTGAGCATGATTTAAAGTTTTATATTTAGGGCATTTATCGAAAGTTTGACAATCAACAACTATTTTTTTAGGGCAAACTTTTGTTGCCTGCTTCAAAGCAAAGTCAAGATCACTTTTGCTGATTACTCCAGAAATTGGATTTATATCAAGAAGATTATTCTTTTTAGTTAAATAAAATAAATAAGTATCATCAGAAGAAAGAATTATAATGGGTGAATTAGTCTTGAAATTATTGTTAATTAACTTTATTTCTTGTCGATAATGCTTATTTAAAAAGTCACCTGTTTCCGAACTAAAAATGGCCCTTTGTTGAAAACCCCTAAGCTTGTATTTAATTAATCTGGCCACATCATCTCTTCGATTATTGATGGGAATAGCTACTAAAAATAAAAAGATGACAATAACCAGACAGAATTTAAAAAGTTTAGAAGATTTATCAGAAGAAAAAAGTTTGGAAACGAGTATAAAAAAACTCAAAAGGAAAAGAATCGAAAGATTAAATAAATTATGGGGGTGGCTGCGACCGATATAATAAACACCGGCAAAAAACGACAAGTTAGTTGTTAAAAGCAAAAGTTGATTGATGAAAGATTGATTGTCACTAATAAATAAAATAAAGGAAAAGAAGTATGAGAGTAATAAAAGCCAGAAATATGTTTTTGATTCCATCGGAATCATACCAAAGCCACCTCTGGAATATTCTTTAATTTTGACAAAAGAGCCGAATATATCAATTACTTTATAACCTAAGATTATTTGAACTAAATTCATTAAGGTAAAAATAGACAATAGGCTAAGAGCCAATAGTAAATAGCTTATGGCCAGTTCTTTAAAGTTTAATTTTTTTGCCATAAAAAAGAAAAATAAACAGGTGCCATAACTTAAGAGAATAGCTATACCAATATCAATTTGCCAAAAAGAAGCCAGGGCCACCAAAAAAATGAAAGAGGGAGAGTTAATTTTTTTAATCTTATTAAATATGAATATCAGTAGAACAATAGGCAGCCAGCGCATTGGTCCGACTTGAGGAATTGAGGCGGGAAGATGATAAATAGAAAAATAATTAAGAGTCAGAATCGAAAACAAAGATAAAACAGCTAAAGTCATTGATTGTGACAGATCTAAGATCAGGTAAAAGCTTAAAAAATATTGAACAATATAAAGAATAAAGACGACAGAGGCAAGATTAATAAAATTAAAAGCTTTGAATTTTTGTATTAAACCAAAAATTATCACCGAAAGAAAACCATATTGTGATTGAATTTGAGTAAAAATAGTTTTCCCTGACGCGATTTCCCAGATTGGACCTAAAAAATAAGCATAATCATGCCAGGTCATGGGGAATCCAGGTTCAAGAATAAAAAAAACAATGATTAAAAAAGCCAAGCCTAAAAAAAGGAAACGGATCTTTATCTTAAGAAAATATTCAACAAAAGCAGTCTGAAAAGTTATAAAAAAAGTTACTATAAAAAATAAAAAGGAATATCCGTAAACAATGGTTAAGTCATCCTGAACAAAATATGGATACAGGGCATTTCTCATCGGATATTCTCCCAAGCTGAAAAAAAGGATTAACCCAAAAAAAATAAGGAAAAAAAGCCGATAAGACGCGGTTAATTTTTTAAGAATACCCTTGAGAAAAGGGTGTAGAAAAAAAATTGTAAAAATAATGATTGCAGTTAGAACAAGATAAAGGGGGATTTCATAGGGTTCGGGTACAGAACCGAATGTTAAAAAACCCGCTACCGGCTGAGGAGGAAATTTAGTGTTTAAAAATAAAAGCAGAAAATTATACAGCAAAATCCAGAGATTGGTGAAGAACAAAGACTCAATAATTATTAGCATTAATTAAAATTGAACCTTATAAATCGTAACATAATAACTCTTATAAACCGGTTTTAAAAAAGAATAATGAGCAATGTTTTGAATAGCATTTTCTTTTTCTTGGGGTCCGTAAAATACATAATTTATTCCTGATGATCTTAAAAATTCGTAAGCTAATAATTCATTCATCGATCCGGAGAAAAAAACTTCTGTTTTTGCCTGTTTTTCTTCAAAACCAGGAGTTTCTCCATTATGCCCGAGATAAACAAAATTTCCAGAATAAGCAGGAATGTAATTGCCAGCAGTGATTTTAGATAAGATCACTGATTTGTCTGATGAGTGTTTTTCCAGCCATAATAAACCATTATAAAAATCATTTAAAGGATACATTACTTGAGATGGATAAGGGACAAGAGGTAAAGTGGCAACGGCCCGTTGATGGATAAAATGAAATTGACTTTTTATGGAATAAATAGTTTGAACAATACCAGTTGAGACTATTACAACGATCCAAAAATAGACGAGAATATTAAAAAGTTTATTTTTTTGTTCGAAAACATATTTAAAAAAATATACAGTTAAGATTGCCAAGGGAATCTGATTGGCTGTTTGAACAAAACGGACAGCCGATTGGATGGGAAAAATCTTAAAAAAAATAAGACCGAAAAAAGCTCCCAGAACCCAAGTGGCTATGGGCAAAAAATTTAGATCCTTCTTTTTAAGAACAAGAAATAATCCTAAAAAACCGGAAAAGGCTACAGGTCCTAAAGCTAAAATATAGTCGATAAAATTAAAGGGTAATGGATATTTTTTATCAAACCCAACCAATCCTATCCAAGCAGGATATGAGGTAACGGTTTTGATATATAACAGAGGAACAAGGGAGAGAATGGATAAAAAGAAAAAACGAGGCAAGAGAGAAAAATCTTTTACAATGATAATATAGATAATAAAAGAGAATAAAAAAACAAGCCCGGAGGAAGGGTGGATAAAAAACGATAAGAATAAAATTAGACAAATGGCAATAAAAATCTTTTTTTGTTTATTTTTTATGTAGATCGTTAAAAGAATAGTCAAAATAGCCATAATAATGTAATTGAGAAGATAATGAGGAAGAAAGCTGATTCGTTTTAACATATCCATTTCCTGCCACCAACTCATATAGGATCCAAGCCAGAATTGATTATCAATTTTATAAAAAATAGGAAAACTGGCGGCTAGAGTTGAAATAATAATTGCCAAAGAATAATATTTTTTCCTTCGGAAAAAGAAGAGACTTAGATAAATTATTATCAAAACCCAAAAACCACTAAATAGAGTTCGTTCCAAGTGAAAAATTAAGGGAGAATTAAAACCCAAGATACCTCCAACTTTGCCTCCCAAAAGATAAACCATTTGTAAAAAAACTCCTTTTTGGTTTGTTTGGTTATCATATTTATTAATTATCGAAGATCTGCCTTCTTTTCCCTGTCTGATTTTTGAAAGGTAAACATTGTAATCGTAAGTATAAATGTGTTCACCCGAAACCATAGTTCGGTCGGGGGGAAGCTGTGATATGAGCGAGGCTTCATAAAAGTTTGGCAGATAACTTAAAAATAAGATGAAAAATGGAAATAAGAAGACCAGTAAGACAAATAGAATTTTATTATTATGTTTCATATAAATGATCTCAGTATTATTCGTTAAACGTCTTTTCTTATTTTACTTTTTTTATTAAGATATTGACAGTATTATGAATAAAAAAACAATAAAAGTTTTTAACCCGCAATTTATTGCTGTTTTATCAATAGCTATTATTACTGCCGTTTTAAGTATTCTTCATGTAATTTTAGGCCTAGCTAAAACTCCAAAAAATTATATTTATACAGCCACAGGTCATTATTATTTAGACTATTTCGTATATTTACAGGCAATAGCTCAAGGAATAGCAGGAAAAATTCTTCCAATTAATTTGTTAGCTTCTGATGATGTTACTATTTCTTTGAGATTTTTGCCATACACTCTTTTAGGTCAAATAGGCCGTATATTTGCACTATCGCCAATGTTTGTTTATTGGTTTTTCACCTTTATTTTTACAATAATTTTTATTTTTTTAATCTATTTGGCCATAAATAAAATGATGAGGGGTGAAAAAACTCATCTTAAAATATCCGCCCTTTTGTTGGCTATTTTTTCCTGTCCGTTTTTCCTGATTAAGGGAAGCCTTAGACAAATTACACTTATTCCTTATGATTTTTGGTATGGCCCATCCAATTTTATGAGACGTTTTGGAACAGTGCCTTACCATTTGTTAAGTTTTATTCTCGGCTTAATTACTCTGTTTTTTATAAGCGATATAATCGAAAAACTACCTGTTTTATCTTTTAAAAAAATCCTCTTAAAGATCCTAATTGCAGTTTTGACATTGTCACTATTGCTTTTATTTTCGCCTTTTGTTGTGATTACTCTTCTTATCACTATTTTTACAGTATTCATTATTTTTTTCATTAAAAGTAAAAAGAACGTTAATTATCTTATTTATCTGATTGGATTATTTCTTTTTTTTGTTCCAATCGCTTTGATTATTCAAAAAACATATTATTCCAGTCCACTAATCAATACTATTAAAGGAATTGAAAGCCAATGGCAGGAAAGAGTGCCGCTTATTTTTCTATTACTTAATCTTGGTCCAATGATACTTTTTTTTCCATTTGGGATCATTGATTTTTTTAAAAACCTTAATATTTTTAAATTATTGACATTCGTGTTTGTTTTAGTGAGTTATGCTCTTTTTTTGTCACCGGCGGCTTCCTATCTTAAAACTCATAATCTAAGATTTTTATCATCAATAAATTATGCTTTTTTTGGCGTTTTAGCAGTTTTGGGATTAAAAACCATATCTAAATTTTTCAAACATTTCCAAACGAAAATAGTTTTTTTACTTATGTTATTATTTTTAATTTATTCTTCCATATTCAATATCTATACTCTAACAAATAGGATTCAAGATAAAGATTCTTATACTCCAATAACCACAATTACATATCTACCAAAAAATTTAATCAATGGCCTGGACTATTTAAAAGAAAAAAAAGGAGAAGTTGCTTTAACCGGTCCATACGGCAATCTTGGCTTATTAGTACCAGTTTTTTCCGTTAAAAAAGTATATTTAGGAAGAGAAAACGAAACTCCTAATTTTGCCGACAAGCAAATAAAAACAAATCTTTTTTTTCAGGGAAAATTAACTCAAGAAGAAGGTAGGAGTTTTATTTACAAAAATAAAATTAATTTTGTAGTGAAAACAGCCATTGATAATTATTTATCCTCAGATATTGATAATTATCACTTTTTAAAATTAATATTTACCAATCCAGCAATTCAAATATGGGAGGTTATGAATTAATTTGTGCAGTCACGGTTTCGCTGATGGCAGCCGTAATCAATATCTTTCACATTATTATTGGTGCTGCCAAAACTCAGCAGGGCTTCACTTATTTGGGCGTTGGTCATTTCTATCTTGATTATTTTGAATATTTACAACAGATAGTTCAGGGAATGAGAGGCAGATGGTCGGTAATTAACCAGTTCACGACTAATGATCCGACTCAAACTATTTTTGGCTGGGGACAATATTTATTAATCGGAAAATGGGGTAAAATTTTTAATTTTTCACCCGTTTTTACTTATTGGTTTTCGGTTTTTATTTTAACGTTTATTCTTTCCTTTTTAATATTTTTGATTATTAAAGAAATACTTAAGGAATATTCTTTTGTTATTCAATTTTTTTCGTTTATTTTAACTCTTTTGATTGCGCCTTTAGTCAAAGTAACCTGGGAAATGGGAAAGATTAAAATTATGCCTTTTGATTTTTGGTATGCGCCAATCAGTTTTTTTCATCGTTTTGGGGGCGTGCCTCATCATCTTTTGGCTAGTATTCTAACGATTTTGACCATGATATTGGTGGGTCAGCTATTGGATCGAAAAAAAATTAGTTTAAAAGAACTTAGTGCGAAGACAATTTTAGTTATTTTAATCCTGGCTGTTTTATTGACTTTTGCGCCATTTCAAGTCATTAATCTAATATCAGCCATTGTTCTTGTTGTTCTCATTGGCCAAATCCGACAGCTTCGGTCATACACAGGCCTTCTTGTTGCTATAATAATCGCTGTTATTTTTCCTTTGGCTTTGATTATTAAGCATTCTCATGATTTAAGTCCGCTTTTCATCAGGGCCATAGCCTGGGAGAAAATACAACAACACCATCCGTCGTTATTGTTGATTTTAGCTACAATTGGCCCGATAATTTTCTTTGTTCCTTTTGGTATAAGAACATATTTTAAAAAAATAACTCAATTAAAATTACTACTTTTTGCATATTTCATTTTTAGTTACGCTTATTTTTTTTCGCCCTTAGCCGAATTTTTCGGTACTTTTAATCTACGTTTTCTAACGCCAGTTGTTTATGTTTTTTACGGGGTGGTCGGATTTTTAGGGCTTATGAAAATGAAAAAAATAATTATCGGTTTGATGTTTGCTTATTGTTTGATAATACAAATAGTTATTTTTAGTTCTTTTTCGGTTGACCGCCTAAGTTATATCCCAAATGGGGTAATGGAAGCTTTTACTTTTTTAAATAAGCAAAAAGATAATAAGGCCGTTTTAACAGCGCCAGATATGTCGCTAGGGGTGATCTTACCTTCTTATGCTGATAAAAATGTGTATCTCGGCCGCACTATTTTTACGCCTGATTTTGAAAATAAACTTAATATCAGTGACAGATTTTTTAGAGGAGCTATGCTAACCAATGAAGTAAATACATTATTTAAAGAAAATAATATTGGTTATGTTATTTTGACTTCAATGGAAGGCTATTTACCCGACAGTTTAAAAAACTATTCACTAAAAGAAATATATAAGAATAAAGGCGCTACTGTATGGAAGGTTAATTAGTTTGGAAAATTGCGGTTGACAAAGATTAAAGAATTGTTTTATATTCTTATATTATGGAAAATAATAATTCACACTCAACCAAAAATAGTTTGAATGATCTTTTTAATCAAAAAAATGTTATGGCTTTCGGCAGTCTGGCCGTTTTGCTAGTTTTCCTTTTATTAATTGGGGGAGTCTATTATTGGGTTAGTAAAAAAGCTAAAGGTCAGGTAGTTTTTCCAGCTGGTGTGAATTATCTTGGACCACAGGGCGATCAGAATTTGCAGCCAGTACCGACAGTTGACATGAGTCAAGTCGGTAAATCAGGAAAATGGCTTGCAATAACAGGAAAAATTTATAAATACAAATTTGTTTATCCGGCAGAATTACAAGTAACAGCCTTTATTAATGATCCTTCGGATAAATTAGCCTGGGTAACAGGAAGTGCTTCTCCCCAACAAAATATTGTTGTCAATGTGGAGTCACTGACAGGCGCTGATGAAAAATATATAGGTAATCCGGAAGAATATGCCAAAAACTATTGGAAAAAATTCAGTGGTTTAGCCGGAGTTAAAAGCGTAGAACCTTTCAAAAACGTAAATGGTCTGCAAGGATTTAAGGCCGTTTATTTTGACAAATCAGGAAAAATTAATATCACCCATTATTTCTTGCCTATTCCGAATGATTCCATTCACCTACTTCAGATAATTAATGGGATAGTTCCTGAGGATGTCTTCGCTAAAATTATGAATGGGGTTGAGTTTACTCAGTAATGTTTTTCTATTTATTATTAAGCTTTGGAATAATTATTCGTCTATTCCTGATTCCTTTACCTGGCTTTACTGCCGACATGGCTTTTTGGAAAGGTTGGGGATTAGCTGTGGCCGATAAAGGTATTATGTGGTTGGTTCAAAATACCAACTATAATTATCCTCCCGGTTTTACCTACATTCTTTGGTTAATAAATAAAATTTATGCCTTGTTTAAAAGCCCTTACGATGTTGCTGATTATTGGTCACAGAACAATCTGGCTTATCTTTTTCTTTTTAAACTGCTGATTTTTGCTTCTGATATTCTAGTTGTTTTTTTAATCATAAAAATAGCTAAAAAACTAAAATCAAAATGGGGAAAATTACTGGCGATTGTATATTTTTTAAATCCAGCTACGTTGTTTGATGGTGTTTGGTGGGGACAGGTGGACCAATTTGGCTTGGCTCTTTTTTTATCTGCTTTTTATTTTCTGTTGTCCGAAGAAATGATCTTGGCTTCAGTTTTTTTTACCCTTTCTTGTCTAATGAAGTTCCAGAATATTATTTTCATTCCTTTATTTTTTCTTTTTATTTATAAAAAATACCCATTATCTAAATTCATTGATAGCCTTAAAGCTTCATTTGTCATTTTTTTAATAGTTTGTTTGCCGTTTTTCTTTTCCAGAGACATAATGTCACTGATTCATTTGCTAACGATGAATTCTGATTATTTTCCTCTTTATTCTCTCAATGCTTTTAATATTTGGTGGGTATTGGCAGGACTTAAAGGCATGATGGTTTCTGATAAAAAACTTTTGATAGGTATTATGAGTGCTAAAGACATAAGCTTTTTATTATTTGTCTTTGGTTATTTTATTGCGACCGTTACTCTCTTTTTCTCTAAAAAAGAAAATCTTTTTTATCGTTTTTTACTCTCCTGCTCTATGGCGATTTTTTCTTTTTTTCATCTTATGACTCAAAGTCACGACCGTTATCTTTTCCATTTGGTTGGTTTTTTACCCCTGTTAATAATGTTTGTTCGTAATAAAAAGAAACTTTCTATCTTCTACCTTCTATTTTCTATTTTCTTTTTCTTAAACATATACTTATCGATGTGGTTTAACTATCCAGAACAGTTAATCTGGCCATTTGGAGTAGATATAACATCAATTATTACTTTAATAATTAGCTTAGCTCAAATAGGTTTATTCTTATATTTTATTTTCATTTATATTCTGCCTGAAATTAAACAACAGTTAAAAATTGTAGGTGTTGCTGGTTTAATATTATTCACGTTGGTTATTTTTAAAAATAAAGATTATTTGTTAAGGAAAGAAATTTCTCTAACAACAATTAAACCGATCGATTTTAAACAAGATTATTTATATCCGGTGATTAATAAAAATCTTAATTCACAGGGTAATATTTTTGCTTTTGGTCGTTTGTCCTCCAATTATTTTTTTTACAACAAGGGAATAGCTTCTCATGCTTCCTCAACTATTAACTATGATTTAGGTAATAGATTTTCTCAATTTAAAACAGACTATGGTTTGGATACCGAAGCAGTGGCCACGGCCAAAGCCATTTTTGTAATTGAAGGAGATGAAAAAGAAATTTTCCGATCTAAAGAAAAAGGTCGTTTTGACGATCCATCGACGATTACAGTAAATATAAAAGGAGTTAATAAACTGACGTTAAAAGTGGAAAAAGTGGGTAGTATTTTTGGGGCACACGCGGACTGGCTGGAGCCGATATTAATGAGATAATTCTAAATTTGAAATTTAAAATTTGAAATAAATATTAAGTTTTAAAATTTAATATTTAAATTTTCATTAAAAATTTCAAATTAAAAATTAAAAATTACAGTTGTGAAGAAATTTACTTATTTATTATTAACTTTTCTTTTATTTTATAACGCTTATCTTTTTCAAAATGAGCTGAAGATCAAGTCTGATGTCAATGATAATTCATTTCAATTTGCCCTGATTAATGAGCAAAAACAAATTTGGGATAAAGTATTGGTCGGTAAGGTTTCTCCGTCTTATCTATTTGATAACTTTAACGTCCGTTGGAATGAAGGTTTTTCTCTTAATATGTATTATGCCCATCTGCCTCAAGCTGCAATCGCATTACTGGGTTATTTTAAAATAATACCTTTATTTGACTGGTTCAATTTAATTAAATATTTACTTTTGGTTTTATTACCAACTTCATTTTATATTTCGGCTAGAAAACTTAAATTTAGCTATTTACAATCTTTTTTTGCCGCTTTATTTTCTCAGCTAATTTTTACGGACGGATTATATGGAATTGATTTAACAAGTTATGTTTGGCGTGGTTGGGGATTATTTTCCCAGCAATTGGCAGTATTTTTTTTGCCATTGGCTTTTGCCTATACCATTAAATATTTTGAAGAAGAAAAAGGATTAATAGGAGCTTTGATTTTTAATTTTTTGGTAGCTCAAAGTCATGTGGGAATTTTTCTTATTTTATCCCTTTGTTATCCGCTATTTTTAATTACGTGTTTTGATTCTAATAAGATAAACAAGTCACAACTTGTCCTCACATTAAAGCGGTTATTAATTTTTGCCTTCTCCTTATTTTTTCTGATGGCCTATTTTCTTATTCCTTTCTTTTTATATTCCAATTATCGTAATTTTTCCTATTGGGACCCGATGTGGAAATTTGATTCTTTTGGCTGGCAGCAAATTGTAACGTGGTTTCTCAATGGATCGCTTTTTGATTTTAACCGGTTACCAATCCTGACCTTTACTATCATTTTTGCCATATTATTTTTTTTAAAAGCCAATAAAAAACTATTTAACTATCTACTTTTAATTTTTGGATTTTACTTTGTTCTTTTTTTCGGCCGGGTAAATTTGGGAAAACTTATTGATTTAATTCCTGGTTTGTCAGAATTTCATCTTCACCGTTTTATTGTTATGGTTCAAATGGTGGCTATATTTATTGGGGCAGGATTTTTAGGAGAGGTAATTGAATCGTTAAAATCAAAAAGAAAATATTTCATAGCTACAGTTGCTTTAGTTATTGGTTTTTTAATATATGGACAAAAGCCAATTTTGAAATACATGAGCGAAAATAATCAATGGTTAATGCAGGATAGAATTAATTATAAAAAAGATTTAAGAAACTATGAAAAACTAGTTAAAAAATTGCATTCTTTGTCCTTTGCTCGCGTTTATGCAGGCAGACCTGGGAATTGGGGCCGCGAACTTAAAGTAGGCGGCACTCAAATTTATATGGCATTAAGTAAAGATGGTTTTCCGACTATCGGTTTCGCCCCAGAAAGCTGGTCTCCCAATTCAGAATATGACCAGTTTTTTAATGAATATATGCTCGAACATTATAATCTTTATAACGTTCGTTATATTATTGCCAGTAATAGTATTAAACCTCAAGAATTTTATAGATTAATTGATAAATTTGGAAAATATTATCTTTATGAGGTGGAAACTGCAGGATGGTTTGAGTTTGGAAAAACAAAGAGTGTTGTTTCCGGCAATAAAAATAATTATATAAACATAGTCAAATATTGGTTGAGTTATATTTGGCCCAAAACAAAAGAATATCCTAGAATAGCTTTTAAAAATACTACGGACGGTATTAATTTAATTAATGAGAGTAGTTATAAGTATTTAAACAAAGAATATAATCTTTGGCAACAACAACCTTTTCCTATAACTGACTTATCTATCAAGGATGAAGTCAAAAAAGAAGAAGAATCAGTTGATTTTAATAACTATAAAGTTAAATTCAAACTAAATAAGGATTGTCGTGACTGTATTTTAATTTTAAAAAATACCTACCACCCAAATTGGCAAATTTTTATTAACGGAAAGGAGGCCAAAGGTTTTCCGGTCTTTCCGTTTTACATCGGAGTACCGGTTTCGGAAAAAGGTGATTATCAAGTTGAAGTAGTTTATAGACCAGGAGGATTGAAGATATTGCTTCTGGTTGGAGAGATAATAATTATAACGACTGTAATTATTATAAAGAAAGACAAATTATTTAGCCTCGGGTGAAGCGTCTTTCGGTAATTTTATCTTTGGTTCGATGGTTGGTGCTTTTGACGGTAGTGTTAACTCAGGTTTTTTTTGATCTTTATTTTGACTGGTTTTTTCTTCAGCTTGAGGTAACATCTTTTTAAATTCTTCCAAGTCTTTTTGAGCTTTTTCATAATCAGTTTTTGCAGTTTGAGGATTAATTAAACTCAAAACATATTGCATGGAATTGACTGCTTTTCGATAATCTTCTTTTTTGAATGCTGTCCAGGCCAGGTTGTAATAAGCATTAGGCCAATTTTGTTTAAGGGCAATTGCTTGTTCAAAAAGTTTACTTGCATCATCAAAATTATTAAGAGAATAATAAATACCTCCCAAATTTAAGCGATATGAAGGATTCTGAGGATCAAGTAAAATTGCTCTTTGATATGCGGAAATAGCCCATGCATCAGCTCCTTGAGCTACGTTTAAAATATTGCGATAAATAACGGCTAAATTTTCCCAATTAACTGCTTTTTGAGAATTTAAAGCGACAACTGCTTTGGCTTCGGCAATGGCAGTCTGAATGGCTTGAGCGATGGATTGTCGGTCAGCTTCTATAATTTTTTCCTTATTTTTGTTAGCAATAGAATTGGCGATTAAAAGGTTAGCCTGAGAAAAACTACTCCGAAATCTTTCTATAAAAGGATTTAAAATAATTGCTTTTTTTTCATTATCGTAAAGCATTTTAGCATCATTATTGCTTAAACCTTTTTGGGCAACTTTGAAATAAAATTCAGCGCTGTAGGTTCTTACCGCAAAATAGGAAGCTGTACCGATAAGAAGAACTGAAGCAATAATTATTACCAAATAAACAGGAAGTATTTTTGCCAGATCAACCTCTTGTTCTTGTTCATTTTTATCCGTTGATGCAATTTGGGAGATTAAAATAAAAAACAGGAAAAAAATAATTAGAGACGGTGGGAAAAATATTAAGACAAGTATTAAGTATAAAGTATTAAGTATTAGGGGATTTAAAGATTTTTGGTTGATGGGAAGTAGTTTTTTTATGATTGTCCAGATAATAAGTCCGAAACCAACCAAACCGAAAATACCGGTTTCAGTCAGGATATGGAGTATGGCCGAACGACTAAGGATAAATGAATTTACCTGCCATAAATTAGTTAAGTTATAACCTATATCTTTTACTTTGGTAAAAATGGCTGAAAAATTATCAACTCCGACCCCAAAAAGAGCAGTCAGGGGATTTTTTAAAATTTCAACAGCCGCATACCAAGAGATATTAAAAGGAGGTAAAATAGTTGAACTGTTTGAGATTGGTTTGATCAGTGAATAAATAGTAAAACAAAGAGCGAAGAAATTGAGATTCAAGAGAATGAAATTAATTAATTTCTCTTTTTGATCAATCTTATCGTCGTCGGTTTTAAATACTTTAAATAAAGAATAGATCATGGAAAATCCTAAAAAAATAGCCAAGTCTATTTGTGTTCCAATAGGTGAAAAGCCGGGATTTTTTAAGAATTGCCAAAAAACAGGGAGATTAACGTTTTTGAATGGTTGGAAAAAGAAAACAATAGAAAGGATGGCCAGGATAAGAGATGAAATTTGCAATAAATAAGGCGTAAATTTCAAAGCTAATGATTCACGAGACAAATAAAAATAAAAAATAACAAGTGAAAGTATTAGTAAAGGTCCAAAACTTGGACTTAAAACAGCCTGAATTTTATTGGGAGAAGAAATGACCGTAGCAATGGTTGTCGTAACTAAAAAAATAATTATTGGTGTATCAAAAGAGTTTTTTTTCCAGGAGATTTTTTTGATAACTAGAAATTCAATTAGCGACATAATAAGGAGCAGTAAATCAGCAAAAATAAGTAAATAAAGTTTAGCAATGGCATAAAATTCTTGAGTCAGCGGTAGAAAAAACAAGGGGAGTAAAAAAATTACTAAAAAGAGTAAGCTTATTTTAATTGTCTTCAATGCTTTTTCCATTTATTGAGTGTAACAATTTTTAACAAAAAAATCATGTTAATTACGGATGAATACAAGGAACCTGGCAAAAGCGGTCGGAAAATAATTGTGGAGGATTACAACCGGTATCACAATTTTCAAATCGACCACAGTGGTTACAATTTAGCTGTTCAATATTTTGTTGACAATATTTTGGAGTAGGATCTGCTGGACAAATCATGGGTGTTGGGCTTGGTGCTGTGGTCGGGGTGGGAGATGGGCCAGTACCTCTTTCCAAATCAATATTGGGACTTGATACTCCGTAAGAATATGCGAGGGCGGGTCCACAACCCCAATTACAACCTATTTCTTCAATAATGGTGTCTTGGGAATTGGAAAATTTGGAATATATTCTAAACCAACTCGGACAAGTGGTATCATCGACCTGGTAGAGATATTCTTTGGCGGGATTTTGAGGGTCACAAGGTAACTGAGAAACATAGGATAAAAGAGCAGAGGGTGTATTTTTGCCGCAGATTGAACAGTTTAAATGAGTGTTGTCTTTATAGCAAACTTCAGTTGGTCGGGGATAACATTTTTTATCATTATAATAATCTTCGAAAGTTTTCTTTAATCCAGAAAGTTCACCTTTTCTCTTTCCGTCCCAACTTTTTTCGATTTGTTTTTTTGGATTAAAGAGAATAAAAAGAGCAGCTGCCAATAGGGCTATGATGGAAATAGTAATAAGTATTTCAATAATGGTAAATGCTTTTTTCATCTCTCTATATATATTATAACTTAATTAATTATTAACCAATTGAATTTTATTTCTGGGTGTGAATTGGTTGGACTGGCGACCTTAAAGTACGGACGACATTGATTGTGGCTACAAATTTCTTTCTTGACAACAGATAATTGAACATCTGTTGGTGATTCACTGGTCGGGGTAAGATAGATGAGAGAATTTTCTTTAACACTAGTATTATAGACCACAATTTCGGAAGCGTTTTGAGGCAAAATACCAATACCGGCTGTCTCCGATGTAGTTTCAATCGCCGGAGCGAAAAGACCGTTTTTACTGAAATTATCAGGAGCGGCAATAACAGTGGCTGAATTAGTGGCCTCGATATTTAATTGTTTAACAGCAAGATTATTAAATTTGGCAGAACCTGAGGCATCAATACTAGCGACGGTTTTATCAGAATCCTTGATTACGAATTGCGAATTTTGAGTTTCTGATTTTGAATTCAATACGACCGCAATATTATCATTAGGATTAATTGCTTTTATTTCATTTGTTCTGACACCGCCTTTAGCAATAAGGGCGCCTTTAGTAGTCAAACTTCCATCTTGAGCAATGACTACGACATCAGCATTGAAAAGGAAAGAAAATTTAAATTGGTCAGACATAACAATTATCTGGTTATTTTCCACGAAGAGATTACCAACATTTAGGGAATTAGTTACGGCCAGATTATAAAGATTGGTATTACCGGTGACTGTAAGATCAGTTAGATGAGCCGAGTCGGTTGAATCAGTTAAATCAGTTGACCCGGGTAATTGTTGATAATATTGAGGATCGACCAGAGGTTGATTTTTGATATCGGCCAAAAGTTTTTGAACATCACTAAGATTGGACGACAAATTATTAATTGTTTGTGACTCAATTTCACCGGCAATTAATTTTCCGGAAACTGAAGCATTTTTCGATGAAAGTTCACCAATATTGGATGATGCAAAAGCAGAAGAAGAGGCAACTACTTCATTGGCGGCAACTGTACCAGAGAATGTCGCGTTACCAGTCGCATCAATTGAGGCGACGGTTTTTCCTTCAAGACCCTTAATGATCAACTTTGCTAGTTCTCCTTTGTCGCCAGGTGGAGGATTCTCTGATCCGTTTTGATCTGTTAAATTAATGGTTAGATCTTTTTCTTGAGGCTTGATTTCAGTTGTCTTAATTTGAGCCAAGTCGGCAGAACCTGTAGCAGTTAGATCTTTGGTTTCGATGACAGGGGAGATGATTTTTTCGTCAACTACTATAATTTTAGATCTTAGATCGTAGATCGTAGATCTTAGAGAAGAAAAACTCTCGACTGTAACATTTTTAGCTACAAGAACACCATTAACAATGGCGTTTTCTGTTTCAATCAAACCAGATTTTATTTTTCCGGTAGCGATTTCGGCGAAAGCGCCGATGCGATCAATTATTTCTCCAGCAGAATTACTGATTACGGATGAAGAATTACGGATTTCATCTGCTAAGTTACCATTATAAGCAAGATCAGCGGCGGGGCTGGCAGTTTGGGTTATTATATCTAAATCACCGGTTGAGGTAAGATAGGCGTCGGGGTCGTACCAAGAAAGATTGACAAAAACCATAATTTTACCAACGATTGTTCCGTTTGAAAGAGTAAAGCATTGATTTATATTGTCTTCCTGCCATGGAATATCTTCAATACTTTTAATACCTGGACAAGATTGATTATTCCAGTTTTCTGTTCCACTTAAAGCTTTTCCTACGATAAGTCCTGGTTTGGTCGCCTTCATACCTATCCCAGACAAGGAAGAAGAAGTAACAGGATTACCAATCGAGATATTTCCGTTGATAGTAGAAATAATAGCCGGTACTCTCCCAGATAGGGCTACTGGATCAGTTCCTGTTCCGCCATCGCCCATTACGGCGTGAGGTGAGGTGGAAAGAATACCGATGGTTGTTGGTTGATAGCCGACATTTGTAGGTACGACAAAATAACTTTGTTGAGGATTAAGAGCGACGAGCTCTCCTTTGTTAAACTTGTGATACGGAGCTAAAATATAATTTTCGGCTAAATCAGCTGATAATAATGGATTCCATTCTGGTTGAGCTGATTCTGGTTGACTTAAAATTTTGCCTCCGTCAGTTGGCCAATCTTGCCAGACTTTTATTGAATCAATATATAAATATTTAGCAGCTGTAGTTGTAGTTTTATTATATAAGATAATATCCATAACTGTTCCTGTGGGGAGATCGCTTGTTATTGTATTTGTAAGGTTGCCGTCGATATAAAATTTAACATTATTAGTGGTTACTTCAATTCTAAGAGTTTGGAAATTGGATGTTGATGCGGCAACGCCTGTGGTTGTACAAGTTACTGAGGCACCCATTTCATTTCCAACATCAGTACAAGCATACCAATTTGTACTAGTCGCAGAGTCCATTTGAAAATATGCAACTGCAGCAGATGATATCCCGCTACCGTTTCGAGAAAAACCCACATTAACCAAATGACTAGTAGTAGAGTTTATTTTAACAGCGGTTTCTATAATGGGATTATTTGGATCGTCAAAAGAATTATGTCCGAAATATATATTACACGCATCGTTTGCGGTTGTGCCCGTCCAGTTCTGCCAGATACCATTTAAACCATCAGTAACAAAATTACCATTACATGTACCGGTCTCATCCCACGTTAGTCCCTCAAAAAAATTATTAACATCTGCGGTTATGGCAGCTGCAAATTTGCCAAAAAAATCAGTGAAAAAATAATTCCAAGTTTGGTTCATTGTTCCGATTACCGAAAGTGTATCGAGAGGAAGCGTGGTTCCAATTCCAACTTTTCCTGTTCCGTTTGGCATAAGGGCAAGATGATTATTATTTGCAGTAGATAACTGGGTGGTTGTGCTAGCAGCATTAGTAAATGTGAGATTGCCATTGGTCGCTACATCAAAAGCTGCAAAGTCTATATATGAATTTGCTGCGCCTACAAGACTTAGAATTCTGTTTGATGTAATAGTAACATTCCCAGCATTTGTACTTCCAATTGCAATTACGTCAGCTCCGGTCGCATTAGTTCCGATATTGATAGTATCGATTCCTGTTCCAGTACCGATATTTATTGTTTTAGCAGCATCACTTGTGCCGATACCTAGAGTTCCGGCTGAACCATCGACTTCTAAACTGTTAGTTGTTTGAAGAATAATATCTCCATTTATATATAAACCAGTTCCTGAATCAGCGGGATCAAGATAAAAAGTACAATCGGTTCCATCAGATGAATCACAAAATTTTACCGCAGCAACATTTCCTCCACTGACTTCAAGTTTTTGTTTAGGATTAGTTGTGCCGATGCCGACGTTGCCACTACCCATAATAGTCATAATATTAGTAGAGTTATTGGCAACTTGAAGAACCTCATCATTGGCCTCTAATGTTTGGTTAGATTTAAGCGTGATAGCTTCTGCAGTTCTATTAGTTGAATTAACACCAGAAACAAGACTGATAGAGTTTCCCACACCATTTGGAGTAGTTAGAGAAAGTAATCCTGCACTGTCAACTCCTTCAGTTGCATATTCTGAGGCAGAATATGTTAGACGGAGCTGTGTGTTTGTGTCGAAAATATCCAGCTTATTATTAGTTGCCGTTGTACCAATTCCAACTTTATCAGTTAGGCCATTTACATACAATAAATTAGCGTCCGTATCTCCTTCAACTCTAAAATTAGTAGCACTATCTCCGCCCTCATTAAATACGATGTTTCCAGCATTGGTGACGATAGCGTTGCTGGTGTAAGCTGCGTTTTTGACATCGGCGATATATAAACCGTAAAGATCACCGACAGTACTCGCTGTTGTTGTAAGTGTTATCCTTTCTCCATAAACGTCTTCAGCCCATCCCGCAGAATTAGAAATATTAGAATCTGTTGCAATCATTGTTCCAGCGACTGCCATTGCAGTATCAACAGACAAACTATTCCATATTCCTTTTGCTTCATTTATTGTTGAACCAGGAGCAGATGATAGAACGACTTGATTTTGTTGACCGTAAGCACCACCTCCATAATATCCACCACCACCAATATAAACCTTAAACTTTCCTGCATAATTACTATATGCACCACCAGAAACAAGGTCTACATTAACTCCAAAATTTGCGGCTTCCGATACAAGAGCGTTAATATAAAGTTGTGATGCTGCAGTGGGTTCAGCTCCTATTCCTATATGTCCTGTGGCTCCGACTCCTGAAAGAAATGTTCCGCTGGCATTCTGCCACTCCTGAATATTAGCGTCATTACTTGTATTCCCACGGACGAGTAAAGATTTAGTACCTGTTCCGGCGCCAACTATTTCTAATTTTCCCGCGGGAGTAGTTGTGCCAATACCTACATATCCATTACTTTCATCCCAATATGTCAATTCAAGATTTTCATCATTATAGAATCTAATGTCTCCTTCTGTATCACTTAATTGGATAGTGTTTCCACCCTCATAAGCATTTTGTAAAGTAACGGATACTGAAGCACCTGTAGCTCCAGTAGGACCAACTGTGCCTGTACTTCCAGTCGGTCCAGTGATGCCTGTCGAGCCTGTAGGACCAGTTACGCCTGTAGCGCCCGTAGATCCGGTGGGGCCCGTAATTCCAGTACTTCCAGTAGGCCCGGTAACACCTGTTGCTCCAGAAGGCCCAGTCAAGCCGGTAACTCCAGTTGCTCCGGTAGGACCTGTGGTGCCAGTTGCTCCAGAAGGCCCAGTCAAGCCGGTAACTCCAGTTGCTCCGGTAGGACCTGTGGTGCCAGTTGCTCCAGAAGGCCCAGTTGTTCCTTGAACACCAGTAGATCCTGTTGGTCCTGTAATACCTGTCGAGCCAGTAGGTCCAGTTATTCCGGTTGACCCTGTAGGACCAGTTATACCCGTACTTCCAGTTGGACCCGTAATTCCAGTACTACCAGTTGGACCAGTTAAGCCTGTAACGCCTGTGGCACCTGTTGGTCCGGTAATTCCTGTAGAACCTGTGGGGCCTGTTATACCTGTTGAACCGGTGGGACCGGTGATTCCGGTCGAACCTGTCGGACCTGTATTACCACTAGGACCTGTAGGTCCAGTAATTCCTGTTGAACCAGTAGGTCCAGTTACGCCCGTAGACCCAGTCGGACCTGTTATGCCAGTACTACCAGTTGGTCCTGTTCTACCTGTTGATCCGGTCGGACCAGTTATTCCAGTCGAACCTGTGGGACCTGTAATACCAGTTGAACCTGTCGGGCCCGTATTACCACTAGGACCTGTTGGGCCTGTAATCCCGGTCGAACCAGTAGGACCAGTGATTCCTGTCGAACCCGTAGGACCAGTAATTCCGGTTGATCCCGTAGGACCTGTAATACCTGTCGACCCAGTTGGTCCGGTTATTCCAGTTGATCCAGTTGGACCAGTTATGCCGGTAGAGCCTGTTGGACCAGTTATGCCTGTTGACCCAGTCGGTCCTGTAATACCTGTTGCTCCTGTTGGGCCAGTAATACCCGTACTACCTGTGGGGCCTGTTATACCTGTTGCTCCTGTTGGGCCTGTTATACCAGTTGATCCTGTTGGGCCTGTTATACCAGTAGAACCTGTCGGACCGGTAATTCCAGTTGATCCTGTAGGACCGGTGATACCAGTAGAACCTGTAGGTCCTGTAATTCCCGTGGAACCAGTTGGCCCAGTAATCCCAGTAGATCCTGTCGGACCGGTAATTCCAGTTGATCCTGTAGGCCCAGTTATTCCCGTTGAACCAGTAGGTCCAGTAATACCAGTACTTCCGGTAGGTCCGGTGATACCTGTACTACCTGTCGGGCCCGTTATGCCTGTTGAGCCTGTAGGCCCAGTTATTCCCGTTGAACCAGTAGGTCCTGTTATACCAGTTGAACCTGTTGGACCAGTAATACCAGTCGAACCAGTTGGTCCGGTTATACCAGTACTTCCAGTTGGACCTGTAATCCCGGTTGAACCAGTAGGACCAGTTATACCCGTACTACCTGTAGGACCTGTAATCCCGGTCGAACCAGTAGGACCAGTAATACCTGTCGAACCGGTTGGACCAGTGATTCCTGTCGATCCAGTTGGTCCAGTAATACCAGTTGATCCAGTCGGACCTGTAATACCCGTACTACCTGTTGGACCAGTAATGCCTGTACTTCCGGTAGGCCCAGTAATGCCTGTACTTCCTGTTGGGCCTGTTATACCAGTACTACCCGTAGGTCCTGTTATTCCTGTAGATCCTGTAGGTCCTGTAATTCCTGTTGACCCAGTAGGCCCGGTGATTCCTGTAGATCCAGTAGGTCCAGTAATACCAGTTGATCCTGTAGGCCCGGTGATACCCGTACTACCTGTAGGACCAGTAATGCCTGTACTTCCAGTCGGACCAGTGATTCCAGTTGATCCTGTAGGACCAGTAATTCCAGTTGAACCAGTAGGTCCTGTTATACCCGTACTTCCAGTAGGTCCAGTTATGCCTGTACTTCCGGTAGGCCCAGTAATGCCTGTACTTCCTGTTGGGCCTGTGATTCCAGTACTACCAGTAGGTCCAGTAATACCTGTAGATCCGGTGGGGCCTGTTATACCAGTACTACCCGTAGGTCCTGTTATTCCTGTAGATCCTGTAGGACCAGTTATGCCTGTACTTCCAGTCGGACCAGTGATTCCAGTTGATCCTGTAGGACCAGTAATGCCTGTACTTCCGGTTGGGCCTGTGATTCCAGTACTACCAGTAGGTCCTGTTATACCAGTACTACCCGTAGGTCCTGTTATTCCTGTAGATCCTGTAGGTCCTGTAATTCCTGTTGACCCAGTTGGGCCGGTTATACCCGTACTTCCGGTAGGACCAGTAATACCAGTTGAGCCTGTAGGTCCGGTGATACCCGTACTACCTGTAGGACCAGTAATACCAGTTGATCCTGTAGGCCCGGTGATACCCGTACTACCTGTCGGGCCAGTAATACCAGTTGAACCTGTAGGACCTGTAATACCCGTACTACCAGTTGGACCAGTTATGCCTGTACTTCCTGTAGGTCCAGTAATACCTGTTGAGCCTGTAGGCCCAGTTATTCCCGTTGAACCAGTTGGTCCTGTTATACCAGTTGAACCTGTAGGACCTGTAATACCCGTACTACCTGTCGGGCCTGTGATACCAGTTGAACCTGTTGGACCAGTAATCCCAGTAGATCCTGTCGGACCGGTAATTCCAGTTGA
>Ga0265297_10001803_pt1 | contig 47225 bp, 51 predicted proteins | sample Munlanlwell13791_FD_192502 | JGI IMG/M metagenome (GOLD analysis project Ga0265297, IMG submission 192502) | Leachate microbial communities from a municipal landfill in Southern Ontario, Canada - Leachate well 137-91 | ecosystem: Engineered > Solid waste > Landfill > Unclassified | place...
AAAATGCTTGAGCTCATTCAATCGGAATTATCACAAAGACGGGCGCCAAAAATGCTTGATCTCGGCTGTGGATCCGGAAGACTGGTATGTGAACTGGCCCCGGAAATTCATACGTCCGGGGCACGTTGTTCCTGTCTTGATCTTGATCCTGCTGCTCTGAATTTTGTTTCTGACCGCTTGGGCTATGTCGGCTTATCAGATACTGCGGAACTACTTACATTCAATGCGCTCAGAATCATTGATTCCGACACGGCGTTGAAGGAATTCGGAATGCAAGATATTATCTGCACTCTCGGATATTTCGATCAACTCCCCGACGATTTTTTTGTAAAGCTGGTCAGAACACTGTATAGAATGCTGAACCCGGGAGGACGAAGTATTTTTGCCGTACGCAATGCGTCATTCGTACGATCGAATTTGTATCAGTGGCTTGTGGATTGGAACGCGATCCATAAGCGAACCCGGTCCGATTTTGACCGGTTGTTGCAGGAAGCCAACATTCCTGATTCAACAGTATCCGTGGTTCAGTCAGACTCCGGTGCATTGCTGTTTTATACAATAACCAAGTAATCGTTGTTTTCTCTACGGTCGTTTGCTAAAAGAAATTCGTAATAGTTCCTTCAAGATCAAACTTGCATGCCTGATAGATAGGATCCTGGTAAAGAATAAACCAGGCAGCTTCGCGCACAAATCTGTCCAGATACAATTCTTTCATGGCAATTGAGTCGAGTGGGAAATTATCGTACGCCGTGACCCAAAGCGGATTGTAATGCATATGCGTCGGCAGGAGGTCTCCAAGATAGACCCCTTTTTCAGCCTCTGATTCCAGGGTTACTATCTGATGTCCCCGGGTATGTCCTCCCGTCAGAACCGCCTTTATCCCGCGCACAATCTCGCTTTCTCCCTGCACAAGCTCCAGGTTCCCGCTTTTCTGGAGCGTTTCTATATTAATCTGCCAATAGGTGTGACTCGAACGTTTATTCGGATGCAAAACATCTTCCCATTCGGTTTTTTGAATGATATGCCTGGCTTTTGGAAACGTAAGTTCAAGCCTGCCTGCTTCATGCATCACGACTCCTGCGGAATGATCCCAGTCATAATGACTCAGGATGACATAATCAATCTCTTCTCTCCGAATGCCGAGATCTGCGAGGTCCTGAAGAATGTACCATTCTTCCCTGATCCGAAAAATTTTCCGCTGCTTGCCAGAAAGCTTGTTCCCCAGGCCGGATTCAAGAATGATTAATTCCGTGGGCGTTTTAACAAGAATCGGCCAGGCGCGGATCGGAACATAATTGTCCTGATCCGCTGATATCTTTTTTGACCACAATGTCTTTGGCACCGGCCCGAATGCAGTTCCTCCATCCAGTTCAAAACTGCCTCCGCGAAGCCAGCATAATTTTAACCTACCGATTTGCAGGGTTTTTTTCATAAGAACCTTTCGCGCTCTTGAAAATTATTTCTCTTGCCGCATTATAATATAATGCTGTTTTTGAAACAAGCAGCCTTGAGAACCTTTTGAACTATTTGATCTCTAAAGTTTTTTTTATAAAAACCGATAGGATTGGCATAAGGAGTGTCTATCGTGATCAGATAGTGTAAATCTCCGGGAAAGCAATCAACTCTCGTAGTTGATCGAAGGAGAAGCATGCGCTTTTCATGTATGCGTTTCATATTCATGTGGAGTGTGCTCATTTTATTTTTACTAATGAGCACTTCTTCCCGGGCAGAACAATCCGTTATCGTCGCTGGCAGTGATCATGATTTCCCTCCGTACGAATTCACACAAAATGGAAAACCAACCGGTTTCACCGTGGAATTGATGCAGGCTGTTGCTGATGTCATGGGTTTCACCGTGAAATTCGAGCCTGGTCCGTGGAATAAGATTTTACGGGGATTACAAGAGCAAAAAATCGATGTTCTAACAGGAATGAGCTTTTCTGAAGATCGAACCAAATTCTACACGTTTACGGTTCCGCATACCATGATTTTCCCCGGCTTGTTCGTACGCAAAGGATCCTCAATCCGTTCTTTGGATGATCTTAAGAATAAAGAAATTGTCGTTCAGGACGCCGACATTATGCACGAATACCTGAAAAAAAATCATCCGGATGTCAAAATTATTACGGTGGCCGATCCTCCTGAAGGATTGCGGCTTGTCTCCTCCGGAAAACACGATGGCATCCTCCTGGCATCGGAAGTCCACGGCCACTATACTATCAATTATTTTGGCCTCATGAACCTCGTTCCTGTAAAAACGAATCTGCCTCCCATACGCTACTGTTTTTCCATGCTGGTAGAAAATGAAGCCCTGCGACATAAACTGGATCAAGGGTTTAATATCCTCAAGGCAACAGGAAAATATCAGGAAATCTATAACAAATGGTATGGAATTTATGAACAACAGCACTGGTGGGCAACCATCAGGTATTTTGTGCTATCCCTTCTTCTGATCGGTATCCTTTTTTTCGGCAGTGTTGTCTGGTCGCGTTTGCTCCAGCAGCAGGTCAGGATACGCACTGCTGAACTCCATGCCAGTGAAGATGAACTGCGAAAAGCGCATGCTGAATTGGAACAGCGAGTAGAAGAAAGAACAGCAGAATTAACACAGGCGTATGAACAGCTGCGCACGTCAGAAGAAAAATACCGGAGTCTCGTTGATAATATCAATATATGCGTATACCAAAGTACAGTTGACCATCCTGGACAATTCCTTCGCGTAAATCCTGCGATGGTTGAAATGTCGGGTTACGATTCAGCAGAGGATCTGATGAATCTGCCGGTTGCCAACCTGTATCAGAATCCCCAGGATCGTCAACGAATTTTGGATGCACTAAAACAAAACGGGTTTGTCAAGGACATAGAAATCCCCATGATAAAAAAGGACGGTGCGGTCGTTTGGGCATCGCTCACCATGAACGTTAAATATGATGAAGAAAGAAAAATCAAATGGATTGATGGGGTGGGAGAGGATATCACGGAACGCCGGCGTGCCCAGAAAATGCTTGCGCGCAAAACCGCTGAACTCGAGCGTTCAAACAAGGAACTTGAACATTTTGCCTCGATTGCTTCCCACGACCTGAAGGCGCCGCTGACCGCCATCGCTGGATTTGCCCAGGTTCTGGAGATCAGGTCAAAGGACTCGCTTGATGAGCAGTCCCAGCGTGCGTTGACACACATTATCAAGGGAACGTACCGGATGGAAGCCTTGATTAACGACCTTCTTGCCTATGCGCGCGTAACGAGCGATGGCCGGTGTTTCAAGCTTGTGGATATGAAAATCATTTTCGACATCATGCTCACGAACCTCGAGCTTGCCATTGCGGAAAATCACGCTGCAATCAGCTGCGGTGATCTTCCGGTTATATACGGAGATGAGATACAGTTTGTGCAGTTATTTCAGAATCTGGTTGGCAATGCATTGAAATACCGGAATGAAAAGCCGCCGGTTGTTCAGATTACCGCGGAACGGCTCAACGGCTCTGCTTTTGCAGTCGACCCTCTGCATTCCTCTCAGGACCAGGGATGGCTTTTTTCAGTGAAAGATAATGGCATTGGAATCGATCAGGATCACTTTGATTCCATTTTCCAGATTTTCAAGCGGGTGCATCGAGAGGAAAAATATACGGGGACGGGTATCGGACTCGCTATTTGTCAGAAAATCGTTGAACGCCATGGAGGCCGGATCTGGGTTGAATCAAAACCGGGGAAAGGTTCTATCTTCTATTTTACAATCCCGGATCATCATTCATAACCTGCACGGTCTTTTTATTATCTCATTGTCGAATGTTACCATGCATCTTTATGCAGAGGAACATACCATTCGCTGATGTTATAGAGAACGCCAATCGGCGCCTGCTCAATTCCCTTAAACCGTTTATGCACAATAAGCGCCGCATCTGGTACGTAGAGAAACGCGTAGGGCTGCTCCTCGGCAAGGATTGCATGAATACGGAAATAAATTTTTTTCCGTTTTTCTCGGTCAAACGTGCGCCTGCCTTCGAGAAGCAACTGGTCTACCTCTTCATTTTTGTATCCAATAAAATTATATTCACCTTTTTTGACCTTGCTTGAATGCCAAATATCATAGAGATCAGGATCGCGGCCCATGCCCCATCCCAGGATAATAACATCGAATGACCGTTTATCAATCTGCTCAAGAAACGCCTGCCATTCCATGACCCTGATGGCAACGTCAACCCCTACTTTCTTGAAATTCTGCTGAATGATCTCCGCAGTCCTGATCCGTTCATTGTTTCCCTGATTCGTCATAATCGTAAAACGAAACGGTTTTCCATCCTTTTCGAGCATGCCGGTGATATCTGATTTTGTCCAGCCTGCCTGCTGAAGCAAACGAAGCGCATGCTCCGGATCGTAATCATACCGTTGTGCGGACGGATTGTATGCCCAGGAAACGTCAGAATAGGGGCCGGTGCAGATCCGCCCAAGTCCAAGAAGGATTCCGTTGATGATGCTCTGCCGGTCTATGGCATAGGATAATGCCTGACGTACTTTTTTGTCCGCAAAAAGTAAATTTTTCAGGTTATACGCCATAAAGGTGTAGCCATTTGAAGAATATCTGAATTTCTGATAGTTCTCCCTGATTCTCCTTGTGTCGCTTTTCCGGAAATATTGAAGCGGATTAAGTCCCATCATGTCCACCCCACCGGACAGTAACTCTTGAAACATAGTGGACATGTCAGGGATCGTACGATAAATATAGTGATCGATCTTCGGACGACCTGCAAAATGCTTGTCATACGCATCCAGCACAATTTTCTGACCTGCAACCCATTCTTTAAATTTGAACGGACCGGTACCAATGGGATTCCGGTTGAATGAATCCGTATTCAGATCTTTTCCCTGGAGACGATGCTTGGGAATAATTCCCATGCCCCAGCTTTCAAGCGCAGGTGAAAAAGGCTCCTTATAGGTAACCCGAAAAATGTACTTTCCCAGTGCTTCTGCTTTAACAACATCCATGTAGGAACTTCCATAGGGCGTTGCAACAGATGGATCGATCAGTCTTTCATACGTAAAAAGACAGTCATCGGCAGTAAATTCAACCCCGTCATGCCAGGTGACCCCTTTGCGAAGATAAAATGTAATTGTTTTCCCCTCATCGGAAACGGTCCATCGTTCGGCAAGATCCCCGACCAGTTCAATATCCTTATTATATTTCACAAGGCCATTAAAAATCTGGTCATTGATCGTTCCGGATGCATTGTCATTGGCAATGATCGGATTCAGTCGCCGTGCATCCCCGATGGAAGCGGTAACAAGAGTGTTCGGATTCCGCTCGGGCAGGTGGTAACAGGAAAAAAGCAGGAATATGGATATGAAGAAAGAGAATGTTCTCATGGTGATAAATTATGAGAAGATCACAAGGGAATCATATATTGAATTGAGAATAAAAAAGGGCAGGCACTGCCTACCCTGATCGTTCATTCGAATTGCTGGCGTTATTTCGCGGGCTGAGATGCCGGCGGCTGCGGCGCACTCGGTGCCGAAGGCATGGTTTGGGACTGTTCCTGCTTCACGCCTTCCATGATCGAACTTCGCTTTGACTCGACGATGGCAAGCAAAAGAGACGTAACCATAAAGATGATCGCAGCTCCCGTCGTAAGTTTTGACAGAAAACTCTGGGCTCCTCGTGGTCCGAATACGGTCTGGGAAGCGCCACCAAAGGCCGCGCCGATGTCGGCTCCTTTCCCTTTCTGCAGTAAAACCATCAGAATTAAGATAACGGCGACAAATACATGAAGAATAATTAAAGAAATGTGCATTGCTTTTCCTCCCCAAGATACGTACAGCAACAATCCTCCGCGTTTCCAAAGGATTGGTAATCAATCAGGTGAAATTCACCAGCGCAGCAAACGAATCCGGTTTCAGGCTCGCGCCGCCGACAAGCGCGCCGTCGATATCCGGCATGGCGAGCAGTGACGAAACGTTTTCCGGGGTGACGCTTCCTCCATACTGGATCCGAAGAGCATCCGCACTATCCCGTGAATACTGCGCCGCTATCCGTTCTCGGATAAATGCGTGCACTTCTTCAGCCTGGTCAGGCGTCGCGGTCTTTCCCGTGCCAATTGCCCAAATCGGTTCGTAGGCTAGCACAACTCGTTTCATTTCCTGAATCGCTACATCCTTAAAGGCACCGGCCAACTGGCGCTCAATAACCTGCTTCATGACTCCTGTTTCCCGTTCATGAAGGGTTTCCCCAAAGCATACGATCGGCAACAGCCCCTTCCGCAAGGCTTGCCGGATCTTCTTGTTTACGGATTCGTCTGTTTCGCCGAAATACTGCCTGCGCTCGCTGTGGCCAATAATAACATACTTGCATCCGGAATCCAACAGCATTTCAGCCGAAATTTCACCGGTAAAAGCGCCCTTTTCTTCCCAAAACAGGTTTTGTCCGGCAAGCGCGATATTGGTATGTTTGATAACATCATGTACTGCGGGAAGCGCGGTAAAAGGTGGGGCAACGACAATCTCGCGATCACGTACGTTCGAAACCAGCGGGAGCAATGCCGTCACCAATTCCCGAGCCTGGGAAGGCGTCTTGTTCATTTTCCAGTTTCCGGCAAGTATAGGTATGCGTTGTTTTTTCATGGGAGTATCCTTTAATCTCCGTCGTCGGTAAGAGCTACAAGACCAGGGAGCTCCTTGCCTTCCAGCAATTCAAGCGATGCGCCGCCGCCGGTTGAGATGAATGTAATGCTGTCGGATACTCCTGCCCGGTTGACTGCCTCGTCAGTATCGCCTCCACCTGCAATTGTGGTTGCGTATGCGTCGGCCACCGCGTGTGCAATCGCAAATGTACCTCGTGAATAGGCATCTTTTTCGAACATGCCCATTGGGCCGTTCCAAATAATCGTTTTTGCATCCTGGATCGCTTCTGTGTACAGCCGCACAGTCGCAGGACCAATGTCAAGCCCCACCCAGCCGGAGGGAATTTCCTGAGACGTGACAATCTTGCTTTGTGCTCCGTTATTCATATTTTCTGCGACCACGAAATCGACCGGAAGATAGAACTTAACGCCTTTTTCACCTGCGCTTTTCCGAATGCGCTCGGCCACTTCGAACATATCCGGCTCGACGAGGGAATTTCCCACATCGTACCCGCTCGCCTTCAAAAACGTAAAAGCCATGGCGCCGCCGACGATTACCTTGTCTACTTTATCTTTTAAGTTTTCAATAACGCCGATTTTCCCTGACACTTTTGCTCCGCCAAGGATAGCAACAAAAGGCCGCACCGGATTCGCAACCGCTTTCTGCAGGTAGTCGATCTCTTTTTTCATCAGGAAACCGGCAACGGACAATTTCACATGTTTCGTGATTCCATAGGTGGATGCATGAGCCCGATGCGCGGTGCCGAACGCATCGTTTACATACACATCCGCAAATGAAGCAAGCGCACGCGAGAATGCCTCATCATTCTTTTCTTCTCCTGGATGAAACCGCAGGTTTTCCAAAAGCAGCACGTCACCGGGCCGCATTCCTGCCACAAGGTGCTCCACATCAGGGCCGACACAATCATTCGCGAATTTGACCTCTTTGTTCAACAGACGATTCAGCCTTTTGGCAACCGGCGCAAGGCTTAATTTGGGATCACGTTTTCCTTTTGGCCGGTCAAGGTGCGACGCAAGAATCACCTTGGCCCCGGCATCGAGGGCAAAGTTGATAGTGGGAAGCGTGGAACGGATTCTTCCGTCGTTCGTAATATTTCCATTCTCGTCAAGCGGAACGTTAAAATCCGCGCGAATGAAAACCCGTTTTCCCTTGATATCAACTTTGTCGATCGTCTTTTTGTCCATGAAAACCCCTTTGCGGTAAATTTCAAATGACAAAGTTCAAATATTAAACAAATTTCAAAGTTTGTGTCTTTGCTGTTTATTTGTAATTTGCCATTTGAACTTTGGAATTCTTCTTACAGTCCCTTGCCTGCCATATACAGAATCAGATCCCGCAAGCGGCAGGAATAGCCCCACTCGTTGTCATACCATGCGATGACCTTGACCATGGTTCCTTCAATCACACTCGTAAGTGCTGCATCCACAATCGAAGAATGCGGATTTCCCTTGAAGTCGATTGAAACAAGGGGCAGTTCTTCAAATTGAAGAATGTTTTTAAGCTTGCCATTTGCAGCTTCTTTCAGAACCCCGTTTACTTCTGCAGCCGTGGTCTTGCGGGAAACATTTGCGACAAAATCAACAACCGACACATTCGGCGTCGGTACCCGGAGAGACATCCCGTCAAGCTTGCCTTTCAATTCCGGAATAACCAGGGTAACCGCCTTGGCGGCTCCGGTTGTAGTCGGAATAATCGAGAGCGCTGCTGCCCGTGCCCTGCGGAGATCTTTATGCGGGAGATCGAGAAGCTTCTGATCGTTCGTGTATGAGTGAACGGTATTCATGAGTCCGTGTTGTATCTTAAAATTGTCGTGAAGCACTTTGACCACCGGTGCGAGACAGTTTGTAGTACAGGATGCATTTGAAACAATGTGATGTTTTGACGGATCATACGTCTCTTCATTCACGCCAAGCACAAAGGTTGCATCCGGTTCCTTGGCAGGTGCGGAAATGACCACTTTCTTTGCTCCTGCGCTAAGATGTTTGCCGGCGCTTGCTTTGTCTACGAAACGGCCGGTTGACTCGATCACGACATCAACCTTCAGATCCTTCCAGGGAAGTTCGGCAGGATCGTTTTTCGCAAGAACTCTTATTTCCTTCCCTGCAACAACAAGATTTCCTCCGCTCGCCTTAACATCAGCACTGAATTCGCCGAATACGGAATCATATTTCAGCAAATGCGCCAGCGTCGGAGCATCCGTAATATCATTCACTGCAACAATCTCAAGATTAGGGTTATCCTGTGCGGCTCGAAATACATTCCGGCCGATCCTGCCAAAGCCGTTGATTCCAATTTTGACTGTCATGGTAGCCTCCTTCAAAATCAGTAATAAAATCTTTCATGGTTTATAATCTCATCGTTCATATTCTACAGTTTGTGCATGACAAGGCCTGTAAGAAGTTTGGGATAAAAATATGTTGCTTTTTGGGGCATCCGCTCGCCTGAAGATGCAACATCTTTTACCTGTGTTACCTTGGTCGGATTCATAAAAAAAACAATCTCAGACGAGCCATTCGCGACTTGCTCCGCTGCCTCGTCAGGATCTTTGATGTAAGAGATGTTCTTGCCAAGTTTATGCGTCTCAATCCCGATTCCCAGCAGTTTATCAATGATAAGATGGTGCAGAATCGAAACGTCCAGCTGCCGATACGCTCTTGATCTGTCCGGCACAAGAGCATCCATATCGGATGCATCCCTGAGTGTCAGAAGATAGTAGCTGTTCTTTCCTTTAATCCGCATCCCGAACACATGGCTTCGTTCCGAACGGTTGGCCATCGTATCCAGAATCGTTTCCCGGTCCTTCTCTTCTGTCCTGGACGTAAAATCAATCCGCTCCAGGTAAAAATATCGGTTCAATGCTTGCTCGAATTCAGCCGGATAAAAATGAGTCAGATTCATCAGCACCCGGTGCGCAGGAAGAATCATAATACCAGGATCTTCCAGCCGTGCCATGAACATCGCTACATAATTATAAGAGGCGTCTTTGTGAACGCCTCCCTCAGCCGCACGCCGCTCATTCCGGTAATTCAGAGCAGTATCATACCGGTGGTGGCCGTCCGCAATAAACAATGGTTTCTCTTCCATCAGCCGGACAATTGTCTGAATTGTATCCTGATCATGAATCGGCCATATCCGATGAATCACCTTGTCAGCGCCGATTGCGACCGCTCCGGATTTTGCAGGGACATCCGAAAGAACAGCGGCAACATCTCCTGAAGGATCGGAAAAAAGAGAATAAATCTGGCTAAAGCTTGCCTTGCATGCACGAAGAAGATTCAACCGGTCTGACTTCGGTCCAGACAGCGTTGTTTCATGCGGTTTGACAACGCCGGAGTTGTAATCTTCGATTTTGACAAGCGCAATGAATCCACGTGGTTTTTTAACAGTCCCTCCGACGGTGTATTCCATTTCATACACATACATCGCTGGCATGGGATCCTGATACAGAATGCGTGACCGAAACCATTCTTCAAAAAATGCTGAAGAGCGGGTGTACCGATTGTTGCTCTCAGTATCGTCCGCGTTCTCTTTCCCGTATTCAAGTCTCACAACGTTAAAAGGATTTTTTTGGTATAGTTCCTCTTGCAGCAATGGCGAAATGATATCATACGGAGGACATACAATAGTGTCCATGGTTCCGGCTTTATCCTGATTATACATGATTCCTTGAAACGGAAGGATATTCGCCACAGCAGAGGCTCCTTAAAAGTAGTTTATGAGACCCGAAAAATCTTATTATATATCATAGCGCTCTTTTTATTTCAACAGAATTTACACGTAAAATCTCCAATTCCTGAATGGTTTCATGGGAGCTAAAGCATGCTCAGCAGGTACGAAATAGCAGTGATGCCTGACCAAGGATTTCTTTTACGTGGTCAATATCCATCCTGATCTGGGATATGAGCGCCGCCTCATCAGTGAATTTCTTTTCGCTTCGCAGATAATGAACAAACGAAACCTTCATCAGTTTGCCATATAAATCGCCGCTAAAATCAAACAGGGAGATTTCCAGAACCATGGGCCCTGCTTCAAAGGTCGGCCGAATGCCCAGCGCGGCTGCTCCGGAATACGTCTTGCCTTCAATTTCCGCAAACACGGCATAAACGCCTTCCGGCGGAAGGAGCTCGTTCGGCGTCTGAAGGTTCGCTGTCGGATATCCAAGCTTCCTGCCTCGGTGAGAGCCATGCACAACGGCCCCTTCGATGGCATAATATCTTCCCAGCAGGTTTGCGGCTTCCTCCATCTTGCCTGATTCGATCAATTCCCTGATCCTGGTACTGCTCACGACAAGACCATCCACATGAACGGCTTCCATAATCGTAACGCCAAATCCATACCGTTGACCCATTTTGATGAGGGATTGAATGCCTCCTTCACGATTTTTCCCAAACGCATAATCATAGCCAACGTATATTTCTCTGGTTCCCATTTTTTCATGCAAAATATCACGTGCGAAATCATCCGGATGCTGATCAGCAAACGTGCGGGTAAAGGCGGCACAGATCACCACATCAATGCCACAGCTTGCAATAAGTTCCATTTTAGCGTGAAATGTATTTAAGAGTCTAAGGGAACGATGAGGCGCCAGCACCTTGAGTGGATGCGGTTCGAATGTAAAGGCAACGCTTGTGCCACCGATTTCCCGGGCCCGCTTTACCACGGTATGGAAGATCGCCTGATGTCCCCGGTGAACACCATCGAAATTCCCGAGCGTGACTACGGGGTTTTTGAGGTTATCGATAATGCTGTTTATGCCTCTGATGATTCTCATACGAGCCCGAATAATCGCACACTACCGTGAAATTGTCAATGTTCTCGCCGTATTCTTCCAAATATGCCCTTTTTGCCCTGGTAAGAAAAATTGAGTTCCTACTCGAATTCTGTTTGTATATAATCTGTTCATGTGGTAGTATGTGTTACCTTCTATATCCGGCCTGTTACTTGTCTCAAAACGGCTCACCTGTTCCATCTATTCTGGTTTCCGGTCGCATGAGTGTAAATCCTGAGGGGAGAATTGAAAACACCAATGGTGTTAAAACCACTTGTCATAAAAAATAAAACAATACGGATTCCCATTATTCAAGGCGGAATGGGAGTCGGCGTTTCCCTCCATCCTCTTGCAAAGGCGGTTGCACAGGAAGGCGGACTCGGTATCATATCGAGCGCCAGTCTGAACCGAATTGTCTCGAAGCGGACGCAGAAAAAAGTGACCGTGTATGAGGCAGCGTATGAGGAAGTCAGCCGTGCCAAAGTGGACGGAGGATTTACCGGGATAAACATCATGATGGCTCTTGTTCATGATTTCAGTGATTCGGTAAAAGGAGCATTGGACGCCGGAGCGGACGTTATTATCTCGGGCGCCGGTTTACCTTTGAATCTTCCGGCGATCCAGAAACCCAATGATACAGCGCTTATTCCAATCGTTTCATCGGCTCGTGCGCTCGACATTATTTGCAAAAAATGGGAACGGCTGGGATACCGCCCGGATGCCGTGGTCCTCGAAGGGCCGCTTGCCGGGGGACATCTTGGCTTCCAGATTGATCAGGTGGAGCTGCCATCGAACCGGCTTGAAGCGCTTTTGCCTCCGGTAAAAGACATGGCCATGAAATATGGAGATTTTCCCCTTATCGTTGCAGGTGGAATTTATACACACGAAGATATTGTCATGTTTATGAAGCTGGGTGCCGACGGTGTGCAGATGGGGACACGTTTTTTGGCAACGGAAGAAAGCAGCGCAACAGCAGAATACAAACAGGCAGTGATTAACGCAACTCAGGATGATATTGTTGTAGCGCACCGCCCGGGTTCTCCCTGCGGTCTTCCCTTCCGGGTCATCAAACAGTCACCAATGTATTGCTCCTCACTCAAACGGCTGCGGCCTCCCTTGTGTGACAAGGGACATGTGCTTTTAAAAGATGCTCAAGGAAAGTTTACGGTCTGCCCGGCAAAAGACAGCAATGAACATTTTTTTTGTATTTGCAATGGATTGCTGAGTTCGGCAGGGTATAACCCTGATCAGGAGGAAGCGCTGTATACCGTTGGAACCAATGCCTCCCGGGTTGACCGCATTGTATCAGTTAAAACCTTAATGCAGGAATTGACCGGTGGCAATGGTCTCCCAGCGTCTGTTTAAGAATGCATGGAAACCATCGTTCCCGCCACATAAGCATCTTCATGTTCTCCATTCAATAAATTCCAGATAGCAATTCAAACATAAGAATACCACAGAAAACATAAAGGAGGCGGATGCCTCTTTTATTGCCTAGCTTATTGAAAACCAGTAACAGGCACTGCTCTAATGATGGATATATCCAATTATCGAGTACGAATAAGATTATTTCTTATTAGATGTATACTTAATGGAAGGAGGTAAAATACAATGATACTGGAACCGCTCATCCTTTTCTCTTTCCTTATTTCATACACAAGTAGTGCCGAAACCACGCGCTTTGAAAAAGCAACCTTTGCGGGCGGTTGCTTTTGGTGTATGGTGCCACCATTTGCAAAGCTAGAGGGTATAAAAGAAATCACTGCAGGATATACCGGCGGACATAAGAAAGATCCAACGTATGAAGAAGTATGTTCTGGTACTACCGGCCATCTGGAGGCAATTCAAATTGTTTTTGATCCTTCAAAAATACGCTACGAACAAATTCTTGATATATTCTGGCAACAGATAGATCCCACTGATCCAGGAGGCCAGTTCGCAGATCGTGGTTCTTCCTATACAACAGCGATTTTCTATCATAACGAACAGCAACGAAAAATTGCTGAACTATCAAAAAAGGACCTCGAGCAATCCGGCCGCTTCAACAAGCACATTGTTACACAAATTCGCCCTGCCGGGCCATTTTATCATGCCGAAGAATATCATCAGGACTTTTGGAAAAAGAATCCGGTACGCTACAAGGCATATAGTACTGGTTCGGGACGAGAATCCTATCTCAAAGAAACCTGGAAAAAGGAGAGCAAACGATGAACACCATAATATTCGATGCTTTTGTAAAACCATCAAAGGAGGACCTAAAAATAAGGCTTACTCCGCTTCAGTATCAGGTTACCCAGGAAAACGGCACGGAGCCCCCGTTTAACAATGAATACTGGAATAACCATAAACCTGGTATTTACGTTGACATTGTCTCAGGCGAACCATTGTTCAGCTCATTGGATAAATTCGATTCAGGTACCGGATGGCCTAGTTTTACAAAACCGCTTGAACTGAAGAATGTTACGGAAAAAGAAGACCACAGTTCGCGTCTCTGCCGAACTGAAGTTAGAAGTAGACGAGCAGATTCTCATCTGGGTCATGTATTTCCTGATGGACCGAAACCAACAGGACTGCGGTATTGCATGAATTCAGCGGCACTCAGGTTTATTCATAAAGATAATTTGATAAACGCTGGTTATGGACAATATGTAAAGTTATTTGAAAAGTAAGGTTTTGAAGAATCTTCAGCGAAACACGTGTTATTTAGGGAACCCCAGTCGGATCCCATGAACTCCGAAATCCATCATACAGGCTGTCGAGCTTTGCCATATCTTCGTCGGTCAGATCAAAATCAAAGAGCTGTGCATTTTCTAAGATTCTTTCCTTGCGTGAAGATTTCGGTATAACAACCACCTCATGCTCAATTGCCCATCGAAGTAAAACTTGGGCGTTCGTGCAGCCATGCTTGTTTGCAATCGAAGTTATGCGAGGATCGTTTAAACGTTCACCGGCAGTAAGAGGTGCATATGCTTCAAGTTGAATCCGATGTTTTCTGCAGAAATCCAGTAAATTTCGCTGATACAAAAATGGGCTAAACTCGATTTGGTTCACAGCAGGAATAATGGTTGATTGACTGAGCAAGTCTTTTAAATGACGCTCCAGGTAATTGCTTACTCCAATGGCGCGGACCTTGCCGGTGCACAGAATTCGTTCTAGAGCACGCCAGGTCTCATTGCGCACCTGTGGGACAGGAAAATGGATCAGATAAAGATCAATATAACCAAGATCCAGCTTTTTAAAAGATGCATCGAACGCCTTAAACGCGGCATCATACCCGTGATCATCATTCCAAAGTTTCGTGGTAACAAAGACTTCTTCTCGGGGAACAGAACTGTCACGAATTGCTCTTCCTACATCTTCTTCATTACGATAAAAGCTTGCGGTATCAAAAAGCCGGTAGCCAACATCAAGAGCTGTTCTGACCGCCTCATACGTTTCTTTTCCAGAACGCATTTGATAGACACCCAAGCCGAGCAAGGGCATCATAAATCCATTATTCAATTGCACAGAAGACTCAAGGCTAAGCGGCGGCATGATTTAGATTCTCGCTGCCTGTACTGAGATAGTTGAAAACGATACTATTTCAATAGTACCACAAACGCTACCTGCCTTTTCTGTATTGGCTTTCCTTGTTTTTCAATAGAGTTTTCTACAAGAAATTCCTGCTTGTTCAAATGCAGCTCGTAACTCTTTGCCTTTTTCTTGGAAAAAATCCTCATCCATTGCCCATTGCAGGTTGTGTGCTTTATATATCCGGTCTGCATAATGATAGTTGTATTGATCAATGAGCGCGTGATCGACCTTGCCTTTTAGCCGTTCTGGCAACTTCTCTGCATGCGGAAGCATTGGCGCAACCATAACGAATGTCCTGATTCCCGCAGCATGCAGAAGCCCCAACGCTTCAACCCGTTTCAGAATCGGCGGCGCGCCTGGCTCAAAGATGCTCCGGATCTTTTCATCAGCTGTCGTAATGGTGAATCCAACCTCAACATCTGGTGACTTCTTGAGGATCTCAATATCACGAACAACAAGCGGCGACTTGGTTTGGATCGTGACCGGCCATCCATTGTCTAGCAGAATTTCAAGGCACTTTCTGGTGAGCATGTATTTCTTTTCAAGATATTGATACGCATCGCATACCCCGCTTATCCAGACATTTCCTTTTTTCTTTTTCTTCACTTCCCGTGCGAGCAGTTCAGGCGCATTTATCTTCACATCAACAAACGCTCCCCAGGGTTCGCGATGTCCCGTAAATCTGCGCATAAACTTAGCGTAACAGTATTGGCAATTATGCTGGCAGCCGACATACGCATTCAGAGCATACTCATACACCTGTGATTTTGAGAGAATGGTTTTCGATTCGATTTCTTTGACGAGCATGACTTATTATAGAACAGAAATGAAAGCCATCACAAAAATTAATTCAAAATGAACAATCTTTTTTCAAACGGCAACAAATACAACATAAATTCGGCAAATGTGAGTAGACATCTCCGTCCACATTTGAAGATCACGGATAAGAACAGATAGATTTCTATTCGGCAGACCGACGAACGAACCTCATTTATGCGCCGGTGAGCTATACTGAATATGGGATGTTAATGAGGTCAAACGCATATTTTTCTCCGACTGATAATAATGAAAAATCGGACTTCAATTATCCTTCTCCTTGCTCAACTGTACAAGCAATGCACATGTGCGTGTATCATCAGGCATCGCAAAAGGTACAAAGAACAGTTGGTTGGCTTTCGGTGCAGTAGATTGGGATGATACACATATGCTGTTATATCTCCAAACGGCGCTGGATCCGGTAAGATTCGGCGTTTGCTCCATCATGAGTCATTAACATCGAAATAATAACTAGAGGAGGGAAATATGAAAAGATTTTTTGTATTATTCGGTGTGTATCTGAGTGTATCAATGTTACTTGCCGCTTGTAGCGGTGGTGGTGGTGGTGGTGATGACTCAGCACAAGTTCAAACGTTAAAAGCCTTTGTGACATCAACATCATATGATGGCAACTTAGGCGGCCTTGCAGGTGCGGACGCAAAATGCCAGGCTCGAGCAACTGCCACGGGATTAACCGGCACATTCAGAGCCTGGCTCTCGGATGATAGCAATGATGCATATTGCCGTGTCCATAATCTAAGCGGCAAAAAATCAGCGAATTGCGGGCGGGCCACTCTGCCGGCATTTGCAGGACCATGGATAAGAACGGATGGATTTCCTTTTGGAGGACCGATTGCAAACATTCTTGAGCCTTATGGCATCATTTATGTTCCGGTGCGGTATGATGAATATGGAGTATTATTAACACCAAATGCATATTTTACCGCAACGAATGCAGATGGAGCATTGGATTCCAGTTATCCATCCCCTTGTGCCAATTGGAATAGCAATGCTTCCAAGTTGATCAATGCTGGTAGCACGGAAGGAACAACATGCAGCTGGCTTGGTTCCGATATGGTAAACTGCAGCGATACCCGACCGTTATTGTGTCTGCAGAGCGGCGCCGGCAAGGCACTGCCAGGCCACACATCCTACGGCAAAAAGGTATTTGTGACTTCAACAACGTATTACAACGGTAATCTGGGAGGGCTTGCGGGTGCGGACACAGAGTGCCGGAACAGAGCATTGGACGCTGGTCTTGCAAATGCCTCGGATTTCAAAGCATGGTTGTCTGACGGCAGCACAAATGCAAAGGATCGTTTAACAACTGACGGCCCTTGGGTGCGGATTGATGGTGTTAAGGTGGCAAATAACAAGGCAGACTTGATTGATGGCTCTCTCTTTACATCTATCAGCGTAACTGAGTCGGGAATGTATCTGGGCTGCTATGCCGTTTGGACGGGAACTGGATCAAATGGAATAACAACAGGGAATCATTGCAACAACTGGACTGATGATGGAAACACCAATACTTTCTACGCGGACGCTGGATATGAGGCCATTGCTGATGAAGGTTGGACAATTTTTTTTACGGCAATCGGTTGTAATGCGCACGGTCACCTCTATTGCTTTGAGGATTAAATCATTATTGGTGAGTTGATAATCGCAGGGCGGCTTGACCACATGATTTCACGATTGCAAGCCGGACATTTAAGCAACCGCTCGCTTCTTGAAGCATTACAAATGCAATAACATTAAGGAGATAGATAATTCACTTCACATTTTTTTAATCGCATCCAACACATCTTCAACTGCAAGGACAGCGCCGCCCGGCCTGCCATAAAAGGAAACAGCAGCTTTGCCGTTTATCGCAAGCTTCACATCTTCAAGCATTTGGCCAAGATTCATCTCAACAACCAGGAATTTTTTCACTCGCTCCGCTGTCTTGTTCAGGATTTTTTCGGGGAACGGAAACACGGTGATTGGGCGGATCAGGCCTGCTTTAATCCCTTGAGCCCGTGCGAGACCAATGGCGGTCTTTGCAATACGAGCCGATGTTCCGAACGCAACGACAACCATATCCGCATCCTCAGTCTGCATAGCCTCGTACATAACTTCACGTTCGGCCATCTTATCGTATTTTGCTTTGAGTTTGTAGTTTTGCTGTTCAAGCCCCTGCTCTTCGCCCGGAAGCATGAAGAGCGAGCGGATGATATTCGCCGGCCTGTTCTTTGCTCCGGTCAATGCCCATGGTTTCTCAATCTTACGCGACGTAATCTCCGGCATTTCAACCGGTTCCATCATCTGGCCCAATACACCGTCACCAAGAATCATGACAGGATTACGGTATTCATCCGCCTTGTCGAACGCACGAACAGTCAAATCGACAATCTCCTGAATGGTTGCAGGTGCGTACACAAGAAGCTTGTAATCCCCGTGTCCCCCGCCTTTTACTGCCTGAAAATAATCCGCCTGGGATGGGGCAATATTCCCGAGTCCCGGCCCTCCGCGCTGCATATTTACGATCACCGCCGGAAGTTCGGCGGTTGCCATGAAGGATAATCCTTCCTGCATCAGGCTGATACCAGGACTTGATGACGAGGTCATGGCTCGTTCGCCGACCGCGGCAGCACCGTACACCATGTTGATCGACGCCAATTCGCTTTCGGCCTGGACGAATGTGCCGCCAACCTCAGGCATCCGGCGCGACATATATTCAGGAATTTCATTCTGAGGTGTAATCGGATATCCAAAGTATTTGCGGCAACCCGCACGAATGGCTGCCTCCGCAAGAGCTTCATTTCCACTGATCAACATTTTCGCCATTCACTGTTCCTTTGTGAGAGATTTTTTATTTCCAGACTTCAATTGCAACATCAGGGCACATTTCAGCGCACAAGGCACAACCAGTGCATGCGCCTTCCTCGCCGCAGTACTCTACAAAATAGTAGCCCTGTTTGTTAAATTCCTTGCTCATGGCCAGCAGTTTTTTTGCACATGCAGTCGTGCAAAGCTCGCAGCCTTTGCAATGTTCTTTATTGATAACGATTTTTCCCATCGTATTCGACTCCTTTAATTTCCTTCAAATTGCCAAACCGCGTTCGATCATTTCTTCCGCATGCGTGAGCGTCGCCGACGTGATCGTCTTTCCGCCGATCATTCGCGCGACTTCCTGCACGCGATCCTTGCCGGTAAGCAGCCGAACTTCCGTATTTGTCCGATCCTTCAGCACTGTTTTTCTGATACCATAATGATGTTCAGCCATACTCGCAATCTGTGCCAGATGCGTAATACAGAATGCCTGGCGATTTCTGCTCACCTGTTTCAGTTTTCTTCCGACTTCTTCTGCAACAGAACCACCGATTCCGGCATCCACTTCATCAAACACCAAAGTCGGAATGCCGTCTTCAAGAAGAAGCGTCTTGAGCGCAAGCATGATTCTTGACAGTTCGCCGCCTGAAGCAATCCGTGCAAGCTGCCGCGGCTCTTCGCCGGGATTGGGTGCAATAAGAAATTCCACGCGGTCAGCCCCGCGCATGCCGACTTTATGACCATCAAGCGTATCGCCACCCGGTTCCTGGGTTACGGCAATCACCAGCTTCGTCTTGCTCATTCCGAGATGCGCAAGCTCAGCCTCGGTTTTTTTCTCAAGCTCCCGCGCTGTTGCGACCCGTTTTCGAGTCAACTCTTTAGCAAGCCCGGTAAGATCGGATCGAAGCGTTTGCAGTTCAGCCTGAAGCCGCTCTTTCTCTTCAGTACTGTGCTCAATCCGTTCGAGTTCGGCAGAAGCCTTGCTTCCAAACGCAATAATGTCTTCGATGGTGCCGCCGTATTTCTTTTTTAGTTTCTGCATCAAATCAATCCGGTCGCCGATCTGCTCAAGCCGGTCAGGATCGAATTCCATTTTGTCCGCATACGCGGCAACTTCGCGCGCTGCTTCTTCGATCTGCGCTTTCCCTGCTTCGCATAGATTGAGCGCCGGCAATAAACGATTATCGATTGCGGCAATATCCCGAAGATGTGTCATTGCTTTTTTTAGTCCGGTCAGGGCAGCGCTTTCAGATGAGTACAAGGCTTCATCCGCTGCTCGCGATAGCCCGGCTAGCTTTTCAGCATTCGCAAGGATCTTCTGCTCATTCACAAGGTCTTCATCTTCGCCGGGCTTGAGCGCTGCTGCTTCGATCTCCTGTTTCTGAAACCGGAGCATATCTTCACGCTGCGCCCGATCGCGTTCACCGGCTTCAATATCAGCCAACTCGTTTTTAATTGTCTGGAACCGTACATAGCTGTCAGCCAGTTTCAGCCGTAACCCCTCGAGCTTCCCAAAGGAATCGAGCATCTCCATCTGTCGTTCGAGCGACAAAAGCGACTGGTGCTCATGCTGCCCATGAATATCAGCAAGAACAGTTCCAAGCCCTGCAAGCGTCGCGAGCGTCGCAAGGCTCCCGTTGATATAAACCTTGTTTTTGCCGGAAGCGGAAAGTACGCGGCGGACAATCAGGTCCTCGCCGTCTTCCATCCCGATTCCCTGCTCAGAAAGGAGCGTCGCAATCAAGGGACGCATGCTACTCACATCGAACGCCGCTTCAACCACCGCCTCCTGGCATCCGGTTCTGATCAAATCCGCGCTTGCCCGTTCCCCGAGCGCAAGGTTCAGGGCATCGACTATGATGGATTTCCCCGCGCCGGTTTCTCCGGTCAAAACATTCAGTCCCGGCTCAAACTCGACCCGAAGCTGGTCGATAATGGCAAAGTTTTTTATGTTCAGCTCTTTGAGCATGGTTCACGAAGGCATGAAAAGCTTTTTGATATATACATGAAGAGCATCACTGATCAGAATGTGCTTTTTTATTTTTTGCGTTTTTTGCTTTTTCAAGGGCAAAGCGGCCTTCAACTGACTTCCCGGCTCCTCCGGCCTTCAAAAAATATTTCGAAGCGAGTTCCTTGTTCCCCATCCGCTCGCACACCCTGCCTGCCCAGTAATATGCGGTATGAACCCACATACCGGAATCAGGGTACTGCTCCGGTATTTTCAAAAATTCCGCGACTGCCTCCTGATGCTTTCCCATAAGCAGCATGCAGAACCCGATCCAGTACTGGGTCTGTGGCTTGTCAGAATTATCCTGAACGTCCAGGGCCGCCCGGTAGGCAGCATGTGCCTTGGCATACTCTTCAAGGTGAAAATAACTGTCTGCAATCCTGGTGTAAAGCATTCCTTCTGAAATCCCGGGCAAACGAACGTTCAACAACGTTTGATAGGCTTGAAGGGCTTCCTGATATTTTCCTTTTGCAAAGAGGTCATTCGCGCCGCGAAGCTGATTAGCGCCGGATGCGGAAATGGCAGGAGCCGCTGCGCCAAGCATGATACTGATACACACAACAAGGAGAATTTTTTGCATGATTGTCTTCCCAAACGTTTGAAAATTTAACATAAAGAAAGTCTCTATTCAAGAACTATATTTTAGCCCGGTTCCAGCAGATAACAAAGCTTTTACCGGCATTCGTACAATTTTTTTATCTTGACGGAATTTTTAGGGATACGTATGATAATTTAAAAAAAACGAATAGCAAGAATTGCATGACTCAAAAATACCTGTGCGAAACATGCGGCAGGGACTGCGAAATACTGTCCAGGACCGGGGAGCGGTATGATACGCCGTGTCTGTCGTGCGCTTCATATACACTTAAAAAAGAATCAGCTCAGTGTCCGGGAAATGATGAAAACCGCAGGACAACCGATATCTTTTGGGGAAGCTGCTGCGGCTGTTGACCGCCTTTTATTCATTGCTCCTTCTTGTTTTTTGCATAGTCTGCTTTGCAAAGGATTTCGCATGAACAATACATGGCACCTCATTGATTCCGGAGAACAAAGCGGCGCATACAACATGGCGCTTGATGAAAAGCTCCTTGATCATGCAAATAAGGAACCATCTTCCCCGATACTCCGGTTTTATCAATGGCAACCGCCTGCCGTGTCCCTTGGGCGATTTCAGAATATCGCAACAGCTATCAATCAGGACGCCTGCCGCAGGCATGGAATCGATGTCGTGCGCCGGATCACCGGAGGGCGAGCGGTGCTTCATCATCATGAAGTAACGTACAGCATTATTGCCCGGACAGATAATCCGCTCTTTCCTTCATCGGTGCTCGGAACGTATAAGGTCATAGCCCGATGCCTCCTGGCTGGTCTTGCCAATCTCGGTATTTCCGCTGAAATGGTTTCTCACCGCGGCAGATATGCGCGCCTCGTTGGACAGAATCGAAAAAGTTCTGCCTGTTTTTCTTCACCATCCTGGTATGAAATTGTGGTCAAAGGAAAAAAGATCATTGGAAGCGCACAGCGCCGCCTGTCCCATGCCTTCTTGCAGCATGGTTCGCTTTTAATTGAGTATGATCCCGTGCTTGAAAACGAGGTAATTCCCGGCACACCGTGCGAATCAGGAGTGACAAGCGTGAAACAAGAATGCAGCCAAGACGTAACTTCTCATCAGGTGATACGCGCTCTTGTTGCAGGATTTTCAGAGGTCCTCGGGATTCAGTGGAGCAGCGAGGCAGGAGTCTATAATACGCAAAAATAAAGGGGCTACCCTTAAATTTTTTTGCGCATGAAATAATTATTTTCACTTTGCCCAAAACCAGCTCTCCGATATGATACAATAAGATTTAAATACCAAAACCACACTACAAAAAGTCACACTGTCACAGGGAATGTCCTTCCCCCGGCGCCATTTCGCAGTGTCTGATGAAATTATGAGAACAAGCCATGCATCCTCTAAACGATAGCAGAGATTATCAAGTTCGCGTCCTCGGAGCCGCCGGTGTCGATCACATGCTCGACAAACCCGAGCGGGAAGCGACCAGGGAAAAAAGAGCTTCCACAGCGGAGCTGAAACAAAAGCTGCGTGACCGGACGCAGGAGCTTGCTGCGCTGGATGAAGTTGCCCTGACCTTAAGCCAGGCCGAAAACCTGAAGGACATCCTCGATAAATCTCTCATCAAAATATTCGAATGCATGGAAGGCCTGGACAACCGGGGTGGGATTTTTCTGTGCGACCCAAAGGGAAAACGCTTGCAACTCATGGTGCATCAGGGGCTCTCTGAAGAATTTATCCAGGTACGCGAGACCCTCAACCTTCATGAATGCTTGTGCGGGAAAGTCATGGAATCCGGCGAAGTGGTGTATACTGAACAGGAGTGCGAGAACCTTTTTGACATCCTGGGCAAGCCGGAAACGCAGCCTCATATTCTGGTTCCCATCAAAACCCGCGGAACCGTCCTGGGAATTATTTATCTGAATCCGCAGGAGGGTTTCCGGTTCAAAACGTCCGATCTGCAAATGCTCGAAATTATCGGATCACAACTCGGTCTTGCGGTTGAAAATTTCCGAATCTATGCAAAGGAAAAAGAAGCAAGCGCCAAGTACTGTGATCTGTTTGAAAATGCACGGGACATTCTGTGCATCGTGGATTCCGCGGGCAGGATTACCTCTGCAAACAAGGCAGCTGAACTTTTTACCGGCTATTCACGAACCGAATTGATCGACCAGGATATTCGGACATTGTTGACGCAGAAAAGCGCGGAAACAGTAACGATCATGATGAACAGCACCGTCAGTTCCTCGGTGACTGAATTTGAGGTCATCAAGCGGGACGCAACGCATGCCTTTGTAAACGTCATCGCCCGGAGACTCTTTGCAGACAGCATTCCCTCAGGGTTCCAGATTTCCGCACGGGATGTAACAGAACAGAAAATTCTCCAGCAAAAACTCCTCAAAGCCGAGCGCTTATTCGCGATCGGCCAGGTCGGCATCGCCATGAGGCATGAGATCAACAATCCGCTGACCACAGTCATTGGAAACGTGGAACTCCTGCTCGAGCGGTTCGAAAAAACCGATAAGGAGGCAACCGCCCGACTGGAAGCTGTCTTGAACAACGCTCTTCGTATCGCAGAAATTATCAAACGGGTGGAAGAGATTAAAAAGGACAATGTCGTTGAATATATGAACGGTGTAAGCATGACGGACCTGAAGAAAGAGGGATAAATGGAATCAACGGAGGATCGATGAAAAAGATATGCGCGCTTGTATTCGTACTCGCCTGGATGCTGTCCCTCCAGAGCTGTTTTTTCAACCGGATATCGCTCTTTGAAGAAATGCAGCCGCTCGTTGAGCGCGCGATTTCAGGAGAAGGGAAAAACAAAATTCTCCTCCTTGATATTTCCGGATTCATCAGCAGCGACGACGGGTCAACGGGTTTGGGCAGCAAAAAACAGCCTGCCACAATCGCGGTCGTAAAAGAGGCATTGGATCGCGCACGTGCGGACAACAACGTGAAGGCAGTGGTACTCAGGATCAACAGCCCGGGAGGCGGGGTGACGGCTTCCGATATCCTGTACCATGAGATCAAAAAATTCCGTCAGGAAACCGGCACCAAGGTAATTGCTCACATTATGGATATGGGCACGTCCGGCGCGTATTATACCGCGCTTGGTGCTGACCGGATTATGGCGCAGCCCACGAGCATAACCGGGAGCATCGGGGTCATCATGCTTCGGTTCGATGCAACAGGACTCATGCAGAAAATCGGCATCAAGGCATTCGAAATTGCATCCGCTGAGAAGAAAGGCATGGGGTCACCATTCCGCCAATTCACTCACGATGAACAGGTCATTTTTCAGGATATTGTCAACTCCCTCCAGACTCGCTTCGTAACCCTCGTGGGAACAGAACGAAAACTTCCCCCGGAGAGCGTCCAAAAACTCGCAGACGGTCGCATTTTTACAAGCCAGGAAGCACAGACAGCCGGACTCATTGATACGATCGGGTATCTGGATGAAGCGATTGACCAGGCAAAAAAACTCGCCGCTCTTGACAAGGCTACGATCGTTACATATTTCAGGCCCGGCGAATACCGTGCGAACCTGTATTCCCTGAATCTTATCAATATTGACACCGGCGGATTTATGAAGCCGGGCGCCTCCTTCCTGTATGTATGGTGGCCGTAAAAACTCCGCAGGGATTGACAGAATTGCAAACAGTGTGGTATGGTTGTGCAGTTCGTATGATATGAAGAGAGGAGGCAGTCGCTATGAAACTGATACCGGCCTTCATTATATCGCTCTGCTTGATGATCGGAGCCGCGGTGCCGGCGTTTTCCGCTGAAGAATTGTTCGATACAGAAGCATCCTCAAAACATATTTCGGAAGGGCGCGCCCTGCTTCACCAGAAAAAATTCGATGCCGCGATACAACAATTTGAAGCAGCCTCGGAAATCAATCCCAATGCCGAATCATTTTTCTATGCGGGATATGCCTACTATTTAAAGGGACGAAACGGGAATGAGGAAAGCCTGAAAAAATCGCGAGAGAACTTCGACAAAGCGTATGAGCTCGATCCGGGTTTCTCTCCGCTCCGGACACCAGCAGCCGAACCAATGCAAGGCCGCGAAAATGCCCCTGCCTCCCAGAAACCGCCACAGACCATAGCTCCCGGAAAGTAATACCGGACGCATTTAAATCGGCAGTGTGATTTTATAGCGAATGGCGAGCATGCGAAGTATGAACGTCACAAAAACACATGAAAGGACTGCGAAAACCTCATTCATACTCCCGGTAAAGACGATCAGATAGACCCATGCACCGACGAACGAACACGTGGCATATAATTCCGTTCGTTGAAAAACATGCGGGATTTCGTTACAGCTAATATCCCGCATCACCCCGCCAAAAACTCCGGTAACAACCCCGATAATAGACGCAATGAACGCATGACATCCGGATTGATATGCTAGGGACGCTCCGGATGCGCTGAAAAGACCCAACCCTACAGCATCAAGCGTAAGCACAAGCAAAACGAGACGAGGTTTTTGCAGGCTCTTCTTCATAACCCCAACCGAAAAAATCGATAAAAACAAGAGCAGAATCGGATATTGGTAATATTCCACCCAGAAAAAAGGATGCCGGTTCAAAATAATATCACGAAGTGATCCGCCGCCAAGCGCGGTAATCATGGCAACCACGTACACACCCACAATATCCATTTTCTTTTTGCGGGCTTCGAAAATGCCGGTAACGGCGAACGCAATAATCCCCAGGGCTTCAATCGTTTTCAGCAAGACATCCATCAAATGACATCGTCCTGTTCTTCAGATTCACCGGGATTGACCGTAAAGCCAAGTATCTGCCACCGGTCGTCCCGTTTAACCAGCGAGATCAGAATTTCTGCTGATCCTGATTCGAAATCCGCGCTCGCTTCGAAATCAGCAGTTATGATAATCCCGTGCAAAAGAGAAATCGTGATCGTGGCTTCACCAATGGATCCATTATATTGCTGGAGTTCGCCGAGCCCGTGGAGAAGCTCAAGAAACTGTTCGAGCGTATCATAATCAATGGTAGCATTGAATTCCTTGCTTGCGTGATTCCGGATCACCTGCATGTCCCAGTCAGCCGCTATCACCGGAACAAGCGCATCCACAAACCCCTGGCTTTGTTTGTCATACATGTTCTTTATGGACGCGATGATCACCGCGCCGGAAAGAACAGCAATCATCAGACCAATGAGTATGAAGTAAAAAATATTTCGCTTTGTTGTCATCAAACCGGCCTCCGCCGGAACAGCGTGTTTTAAAAAAGCTCTGTCATTGCTTCGTCAACCGAACGCACTCCTCGAAGTTCCATCTCTTTTGGAAGTGCCTTCTTCTCCAGTTTTTCAATATTGAGCGCAGGAAGAATACATCGGGTAAAACCAAGCTTTGCCGCATCCCGGAGCCGCGTCTCAGCCTGGTTAATGGCCCGCACTTCACCCGCAAGTCCGACTTCGCCCATAACAACGGTCTTCGCGGGAATCGGTTTTTCACGGAAACTCGATGCAACTGCCGCAATAATACCCAGGTCCACGGACGGTTCATTGATCGCAAGGCCGCCTACAACATTAAGAAACACATCCATACCCATGAGGTGCATCCCGATCCTCTTTTCCAAAACCGCGAGAAGAAGCGAGACGCGGTTGTAGTCAACACCAATGCAGGTTCTCCGCGGCATGGTAAGCTTTGAAGAAGCGACCAACGCCTGAAGTTCAGCGAGAATGGGACGGGTACCTTCAAGAGAAGAAACCACAACCGATCCGGTCGCATCAGAAGGCCGTTCCGCAAGAAAGATTTCCGAAGGGTTGGAGACTTCCGCAAGCCCGGATTCTTTCATTTCAAAAACACCGATTTCGTTCGTGGAACCAAACCGGTTCTTGACCGCCCGAAGAATCCGGAAAGCATGCCCCCGGTCGCCTTCAAAATAGAGCACAGTATCCACAATATGTTCAAGCACCCGCGGTCCTGCAATTGCGCCGTCCTTGGTCACATGACCGATAAGAAACGTAGGAATGCCCGTCCGTTTCGCATACAGCATCAGCCTGCCGGACACTTCCCGAACCTGGCCAACACTTCCTGGTGCGGACGGGAGTTCTGAGGTAAAAACGGTTTGGATCGAATCCACAACCAAAACCTGCGGCTGAAGACCGTCTGCCGCATGCAGAATATCTTCAAGCTGCGTTTCAGCAAGCACATACAGGTTCTCGGTCTTTACCCCGAGCCGGAGCGCCCGCATCTTGATCTGAGCCGGTGATTCTTCACCCGAAACATATAACGCCTTGCCCCGCAGTTCAGATATCTGCCTGAGCATCTGGAGAACCAGGGTTGATTTTCCGATTCCAGGATCACCGCCTACCAGCACGACCGAGCCGGCAACAATCCCGCCTCCCAGCACCCGATCAAGTTCCATGATCCGGGTGACAAACCGGTCTTCGTCGCCAGCCTTGATATCACCCAGGAGAATCGGTTCTGATCCATCACGCCGCTTGGCGCCAACATCCTTTTGCTTCTCCAGGCGTTCTTCGACCATGGTGTTCCATTCCCCGCAATCAGGGCATTTACCCATCCATCGGGGTGATTGGGTACCGCAGGACTGACAGACATAAACGGTTTTAGTTTTTGCTGGCTTCATGAAGGTCGGATCAGTGTTTCCGCGTGAGGTATTCTCTTTCGTAAAACATAGACGAAAATATGCGAAAAGGCAAGATAAATGTACCTTGGAAGTTATTCTTAGAGCTATTAAAACGCTTGTCTTTTCATGGTCATTTTGTTATGTTTCTATAGAAGGGACAGTATAACTATGGGAATCACCATTCCAAAGGAAAAGATTGCATTATTCTGCAGCCGGTGGAAAATCAAGGAACTTGCTTTCTTCGGATCGGTTCTAAGAGAAGATTTTAAACCGGAAAGCGACATCGATGTATTGGTAACTTTTACGTCCGATGCCCGATGGACGCTTCTTGATCATGTGGAAATGCAGGACGAACTTGCAGCCCTATTTGGGCGGCGCGTTGATTTGATCAGCAAGCGGGGACTAGAACGAAGCCGCAATACCATTCGCCGAAAAGAAATACTTGGTTCTGCAGAGGTCGTGTATGCAGCCGCGTGACATAAGCTATCTCACCGATATTCTCGAAGCTGCAAAACAAATACAATCTTTCATACAGGATATAGACAAAGAACAATTTGATGAAAGCTCATTAATTCAATCCGCTGTTATCCGGCAGATTGAGATCATTGGTGAAGCTGCCAAGCGTCTTTCAGATGAATTTCGATCAGCCCGCTCCGAGATCCCCTGGAGAAAAATTGCCGGAATGCGAGATGTTCTGATTCATGCGTATGATCATGTTGACATGGATGAAGTTTGGAATGCAATTAACATATCTATTCCTGCACTTGTCAAACAAATAAAACCGCTTATTTCTTAAATGCTGTTGATAGACTTCTTAAGTCTTTATGACCACCCCAACTTCACATAATCGATATCTTGTTTCTCTTGCTATACTCTTTTCCATTATATGGTTTGCATTAGCCATCAAACCCTACGATAGGCACGATTGGCTGCTCGAGAATGCTCTGGTATTTGCTTTTGTTATCCTCTTTGCACTGACCTATAAAATATTCCCTTTTTCAAGAATTTCCCTGACACTCATTTTCCTATTTCTCTGTCTCCATGAAATAGGAGCGCATTATACCTATTCGGAAGTTCCCTACAATACATGGACTCAGGATTTTTTTGGCACATCATTCAATAGCATGGTAGGCTGGGAAAGGAATAATTTCGATCGGCTTGTGCACTTTTCCTATGGCTTGTTACTGGCTTATCCGGTGCGAGAGATATTTCTACGCATTGCACAAGTGCGAGGTTTCTGGGGATACTTCTTCCCGCTTGATATAACCATGTCCACATCCATGATATTTGAATTGTTTGAATGGGCAGCTGTGGAAGTGTTTGGGGGAGATTTAGGTGTGGCGTATCTCGGCACACAAGGCGATGTCTGGGATGCGCATAAGGACATGCTGCTTGCCAGCATTGGTGCTCTTGTAGCAATGACCATTACCGCTGCGATCAATATGTATTTGCGAAATGATTTTGTTAAGGAATGGGTAAATAGCCTAAAAGTAAAAATCCGTCATCCCTTAGGTGAGGATGAAATAAAGCGTTTGTGGAGAAAACGGAAGAAGTAATAACCTCTCTCAAAATCACTTTGCGAATAGATCTTTTAAGAGAAAGAGCTAAGTGAGAGTTTTCTCCAGCCTATGAATATGTTTTATTAGTTCTTCCACCACCTCAATATTTCCAAATGGTGGAATAAGGTAATATCCTCCGGCTTCATGAATAGTTGCCTTGATGAATTCCCTGGCGATCGTAATTCCTTCTTGCATTCCTGCTTCCTTCTCTTTCCCCTTCATCCGCTTTCGAATATCCTCAGGAATCGAAATACCAGGAACTTCATTATGCAGATACTCGGCATTCCGCTCGCTTAAAAGAGGCATGATGCCGGGAATCACCGGGATTCCAATATTGCTTGTAACTCTAAGAACGCTTCTGAACAATTCCGGATCATACATGGGCTGCGTCTGGCAAAAAATTGCTCCCAGTTCTTTCTTCTTTCTTAACCGTTCTACTTGAACTGATAAATTTTTTGAATGAGGATTAAATGCAGCGCCGATGGTAAAACCGGTTCCTTTACCAATCGAATGCCCGATTGCATTGACCCCTTTGTTTAAATCAGACAAAAGCTTGATCAACGAAAATGAATTCAGATCAAAAACCGATGTTGCTCCTGCATGATCTCCTAATGTTGCTGGATCGCCGGTCACGGCAAGGATCGTCCGAATTCCAAGCAGGCTTGCGCCCATGAGATCTGACTGCATCCCGATCAAATTTCTGTCCCGCCCGGTGATATGAACAATCACTTCGATACCAGACTCACGCTGGATAATGCTTCCTAGTGCAATATTCCCCATGCGTGGCTTGGCAAGAGGATTTTCAGCAATATTGATTGCATCAACTCCCCAGGGTTTAAGCCGCTTGCTTTTTTCAATGATCGAAGAACAATCCGTGCCCTTTGGAGGATCGAGTTCAACGGTAATGATTTTTCGCTGTCTCCATTCATCAAGAAACGAAGAAACCTTTTCCGGCTTTCCTGCTTCTTTTTCGATAACAGTGGTAACCTGTACTCGTACTCGTTTCGCAGGCTTTCTTCCAGCAAGCGCTTTTGCAATCGCCGCAACATGCTCGGGCGTTGTACCACAGCAACCGCCAATAAGATTCGTCCCTGCATCCGCCATTTCAATGGCCATGGAAGCAAAGTACGCTGGAGTTGCGCGATAGATGTATCTGCCGTCAAGATATTCTGGAAACCCGCTGTTTGCATACGCAGTAATCGGTTTGTCGGTTCTGGCAGCGATTTTTTGAACAACCTTGAGCAGTTCGAGCGGCCCTGCTCCGCAATTGGCGCCAATCATATCAGCACCTGCTTTTTCCATTGCATCGCAGAAGGCTTCTACTGTTGTTCCATCTCCGCTTCGTCCATCAAAAAAAGCCATTTGAGCACACACAGGAAGCTTTGTTTCTTTTGCAGCAAGCACTGCATTCAGAAGCTGCTTCAGAGAATAGAATGTTTCAAGCAGTAAAAAATCCACGCCACCGGATGCAAGAGCGTGAGACTGGACACGATAATACTCAGTTATTTCCTCAGAGGAATATTCTTTTTCCTCTCCCTTAACGCGAGTCAATGGCCCCATAGAGCCTGCAACGAGAATATCTTCCCTTTCCTTTGCCGCGCTCCTGGCAATCCGTGCTCCAGCGATATTGATATCAGCAACTTTGTGTCCAAGCCCAATCAAGTTGAGTTTTGAAAAATTAGCACCAAACGTGTTGGTCTCGATCACTTGCGCTCCTGCAGCAACATATTCCTTTGCAAGGTCGAGCACGATAAACGGCTGGACAAGGTTGAGATGCTCGAAATTGGTTTCGAGCCCTACGCCTTTTGCATACAGCATAGTGCCGAGCGCACCATCACCAGTCAGTACTTCATTCTGTAATCGTTCAAGAATGTTCATAGGAATGTCTGTTAATCACTGAGAAAATCCGAATTGTAAGATTTCTCGGAGCCTCTGTGACTCTGTGGTTTCATATTGCTCATTGCAAGTGTATCATGCATCACATTTTTTTTCACGGGATTTATTTGAAAAAAGGGAAGAGAAAAAACTTTCCAGCGATTATATTCCTAAATTCTTAAGGCAGGTGCGAACATTAATTCCCTTTCCAACAACCGGAAGAAATAAATCGCCGATTTTGGCAAGCCGTTTCTGAATATTTTTAATAGTAAACTGCGAAGGGTGCAGCCCATGCTTCACTTCGCTCCATTTTAGCGGCGTTGAGACGGGCGCGCCGGCTCGGGGGCGTACGCTGTACGCACAGGCTAGTGTCTGGCTTTTTCTGTTTTGGAGAAAATCCATATAGATTTTGTTCTTCCGCTTGTTTAAGGTTCGTTCGACCGAGGTAGTATCCGGAAGCAGTTCTTGGGCCAGGGTTGCAATCATGTGCGAGAAATCCTTTACCTCGTCATATGTATAACAAGCTCCCAGAGGAACGAATACATGCAATCCCGTTGCTCCGGATGTCTTGCAGTATCCATACGCACCTGCCTTATCAAGAACTTCTTTCACGGCAAGAGCCGCATCAACCACCTGATCAAACGTGTTTTGAGGAGAGGGGTCAATATCGATCACAAAAAAATCCGGGTTATCAAGATGCTGAATGCGAGAAAACCAAGGGTTGATTTCAATGCATCCAAGATTATTCAGATACAGTAGTGTCGCCTTGTTATTGCAGACAATATAGTCAATAATTTTGTCATTGGATTTTGAATAAATTTGGATGGTTTTGACCCAGGAGGGTGCTTCTTCGCCTGCGTCCTTATGAAAAAATCCCTTGTCCGCAATACCATTCGGATGCCGCAAAAGTGATTGTGGCCGGTCCTGAAGATAGGGCCGCATCCAAAGGTACATCACATCGTAATAATCGATGATCTGCCCCTTGGTAATGCGATCATCCGGGAAATAGATTTTGTTCTGATTGGTTAAACTCAAGATATGACCGTCCACCGTAATGGTGCGCTCTTCCTGATGGCTCTGCGCTTCTTTTATGACGCGGTTTTTCATCATGTTATGATTCCCTCACTACTTCCCGCGCTGTTTTGTCTTTTCTCAAACCCAAAAACACGGGATGACGCATGTACCCATCTTGGGTCCATTCGGAATACTGGATGCTTGCCACCAAAACAGGCTTGATCCACGTAACCGGTTCATTGACCGGCACCCATTCTCGGATCGGCGAATGATCGATCTCAAGCAATTTCATTTTTTCATATAGCTCCTTCAGCGTGCGTTCATTGAACCCGGTGCCGGTATGCCCGATGTACGTCAGCTTTTTATTCACATATACGCCCAGAACGAGCGCTCCAAAATTTTTTCTCCCGCCCCACGGCTCGGTAAAACCGATGATAATTGCTTCCTGCTCGTGATGATGCTTGATCTTGAGCCAGTCACCGGTTCTTCTTCCATCGTAATATTCACTGTCCAATCTTTTTGCGATGATGCCTTCAAAGTCTTTTTGAACAACAAGCTCAAAAAACTTTTTGCCCTTCTGCTCTACATGATCGGAATATCGTATAACATCCGTATCTCGAATCAGTCGCCTAAGTGTCTGTTTCCGTTCTATCAGCGGAAGACTCCGGATATTTTTTCCATTTACTTCGAGCAGATCGAATACATAATAGAGCAGGCGAATTGATGGATTCTCGCCAAATTGCTGCAAAAGCTGAAAACGTGGCATGTCTTCATCATCGAGCGCAACGATTTCACCATCAATGATAGCACGTATCTCGAATTTTTTGAGCTCCTCAAAAACCGGAGGATACAGTGCTCTAAACGAAAGTCCATTTCGGGAATACAACCGTACGCTGCCTCGATTGATCTCTGCAATAGCACGGTATCCGTCAAATTTGAGTTCAAAAAGCCAGTTTTTATCGTCAAACGGCTTGTCTGCGATCCGCGCTAGCATCGGCTTTATGTATGATGTGTATTTTATCAGCATAGTATGCTTTGATTATATGTCGCCGGTCCGGGACGCTGCGCCTGTCGGCAATATCCAAGGGTTTAGTATTCATAACGCTGTGAAAAAGCCTCGAGGAAAAATAGATTTTTTTAGGAGAGTGTACTGATAATCGAATGTCCTGTGCATGGGCAGGAAAAAACACTGTTCCGACCTTTTCGTCACATGATACCAGTGATGGCACCTCGGTTTTTTATTGAGCGCCTTGCTTTCAGAGCCTTGTTAATAGGCGAGGATGATGGAGTCAAGGCTTCGCTGTCATAAGCAGTCGTGACCGCGAATGCATCCGTCTTTTTAATGAGCAGCCAGGCATTATCCTCGGATGTTTTTATTTTTACGAGCGCAAACTCGCCTCTCAATTTTCTTCCCCGAAGCGCAAATGTAATGGTACCACGGTACAACTGCTGCAAGAGAGCGCTGTCATCAACTGGCCTATGATCGGGTCCCAGCGGCGTGTACAATCCCTGATCCCAAATTTCAACGATGCCCGCGCCATAATTGCCTTTTGGAATAATTCCCTTAAACGTCCGGTATTCATACGGATGGTCTTCAACCATCATCGCGAGCCGTTTGTCCAGGGGGTTCATCGAAGGACCCTTTGGCACGGCCCAGCTTTTCAAGATTCCTTTTACTTCCAGCCGGAAATCATAATGAAGCCGGCTGGCCTTATGCCGCTGGACAACGAAGCGGAGACGCTTGCGCGGCAAAATGGTTTTTCCCGCGGGCTCGGAAGTTGCTTCAAAATTTCTTTTGGTACGATACTGGCTCAGGCTCATGCTGCGGTTTTTTCCTTCTTTGTCTCAAGGCTCTTCTTAAGCTGGCTCATTAAATTTTCCGATTTGCGAATCGGACGCGGCTTGAACGGTACCACTTTTTCTCCTCTGCTTTTTGCCTTAATCAGGGACATCAATTTTGCCGAATAGGTATCCTTGTATTTCCCAATGTCAAACGGAGCGCTCAACTGGTTGATCAGGGAAAGAGCCATCTAGAGTTCCTGGGGTTTTATTTCTGTTTTTTCTGGAAGCTTGAATTCCGAAACATCTCTGATTTCTTCTTGAAATCGTATCCGATTGACGATGATAACCTTGTCCGAAGGCTTAATCAGGACCAGATGTTCCTTGTTCCGGAGCACGAACGTGGCAACCCCTACCTTACCGGATTTTTCCAGTGCTTCGCGCAGCAGCCCGTACGCACGTACTCCGGTTTTTCCGGGTTCCAGGTAATATGGTTTTTCATAGTAGATGCTATCGATTTCCTTTTCGTTCACGAAGCTTTCAATCTCAATCATGTTTGATTTTTCCAGACTTGCGTTTTTAAAATCCTTGGGATCGAGAACAATATACCGATCTTCGTATTTATACGCTCGGACAATATTTTCCCACGCCACTTCCTTGCCGGTGTTTGAATTCACCCGGAGAAAATGAATGGGCGCATGATCCTTTTTATCAAGCATGTCAAGATCGAGATCGCTCTCCCGCGTTGCACTGAACATCTTGACGGGAATATTGACGAGTCCGAATCCGATCGTTCCTGCCCAGATGGATTTCATGATTGTCCTGCTGATTCTCTTCTAAACAGCTGCGCCATTTCTCTGAGGACACTTAACTTACTTTCGATCTCTGCGCTGCTGTCCGGCTCGATCTTCGGCCAGATTTGCTGCTTTTCGTTGTGCGGCTTCCGAAACTCGCGCTTTTCTTCTGCGCGCTCTTCCGTCCCCTTCCTGATCCGGCTTTTTTCCCGCCGCCTGAAGTCTTGTTGACTGTTGCCCACGCGCGGCGCGCGGCCTCTTCTTCACCTACGCACTGCTCTTCATAGCCTTCTTCAATATGCTCGGCTTGACGCTTTTGTTTGTCCGCGTACGTTGATTTATCTCCTCGCGGCATATATCCTCCTTATGCTCAGGAATTAAGCTGCTTTCTTCTCCATTTTTATCTGATGAAACTGTTGTGCAAGCGACTCACTGGTGGATTTATCGAGCACTTGACTTGCTAATTTAAATACCTTGCCTTCTTCCTCTTTAATATGATGGCGAACCTGTTCGGCAAGAACCTGCACTTCTGCAATCCAGCGGGGATCCTCCGGTGATATTTTCTCAACTTCCGCCAAAGCAAAGCGGGCATTTTTGTGCTCGGCATATGCCTCGTACATGATTATTTTTCCATCCTCATCCTGGTTTTCCATGAGAAGAGGATAGAAGAACTCCTCTTCTGCATGCATATGAGGGAGAATTTCACTTTTCAACTGGAGAAGCAGTTTTTCTCGCGTTTTCATTGAGCTCATGCGCGTTGCTTCAATTTCATCGAAAATATCCTTGACCTTCTCATGATCCGTGGTCATCAGATCGAAAATTGTTTCCTGTTTCATGCCTGCCTCCTTGTACACTTATGTATTGTAAACGAGTGTCGATTGTTTGCTCCGACGTATACGTGCCTGATTATCGGAAAATAAGCCAGAGAATCACCAACAAAATAATCGGCACCCCGAGAATCCATGCAACGATATATTTGGCCATAGTCCAGCTCCCTTTTTAATTACCTTACAAGAATATTGTTTCGTACCGACTTGACCCCTGTTACACGTCGGGTGACTTCCTCCGCTCGTTTTATATCATCCGAGGTAGTGACAACACCGCTTAACTGAACGATTCCATCATAGGTTTCCACTGTAATGTGACGAGTCCTGAGAAGCGGATCGTCATAGAGCGCCGCCTTTACCTGTGCAGTAAGCGTAGCATCGGCAGTCTGCCGCTTTCCTTGCTGAGCCGTCATGCAGCCTGTCACAATGCTCATGATCAAAATAGCTATAATGACAATGTATGCGACAAAATACCGTTGAGACATCAGACCCCTCCTTGGTACAAAAAATTTGCAACCAGTCATTTTCTTGATTCATTATTTTTTTTCAACAGAAACTTATTCATAAATCATGCCATTTCTGTCTAACCCTCGCAAAGGACTGCCTATGCTTAAATATCCAATAAAAAAAGAAAAAGACCACTATAAAGGCCCGACAAGCTGTTATCAAGGGGCTGTCTTATGCAACAAAACTTTCAAATACAACGGTTTGCAAACAAGCATATAATTACGCTGCATTGTTTCCTTTTTACAAACGAAAACTTCATGCTTATGAATTACAGCGTATGTTCGTGAAGCAATCAAGGCAGAATGTAGACTATGAATCATGTTCTTCATTCTGAACAGTTGCACCAAAGTAATCAGTTAAATTTGAACCGCTCTGAGGCAAGGACTCTTTTTCATTTATAAAACAGGCGCCTTGGGGCACCGTTGTACGAGCATGCGTAGAAACAACGTTATAATTTTTCATCAACTCCGCAGCCAAAGCGGCCTCTCCCAAAGAATCATAGTGAAATACCGGGCGTATATGACAAAACATTCAAATTTTATTCTTTTAATTTTCTGTCCAATAAAGAACCCTCGAACAATGCTCGATGTATTAACACTTATATGAGTGGCGATTTCATTCGCAATAACAAGAAAGTCTTCGGTCTCTATAAAAAAAGGCCGCTCATTGATGTGAGCGGCCTTTTACGTTGAACTATGAACTCAGAACTTTGAACTGTTCTTATATCTTTTCCAGCTTTTCATATACCACCAGTTCATCCTGCTTGTGTAGATCGCTTGGATGATACCGCGGAATCGGATATTCAAGCTGCTTGAATTGCACCGGTGCGGTTTTTTTGTCAACCAAACCAAGAGCAACCGCAACACCGTAAATAATAGCTTCGGGCCGTGGAGGGCACCCAGGAATATAGTACGTCACGGGAAGAACTTTCTCAACCGGTCCGATAACAGTGTAGGAATCGAACCACATTCCGCCCCCGCAAGCGCAGGAGCCGATCGCGAATACCAATTTCGGAGCAGGCATTGCATCATACGCACGTTTGAGAGCCTTTGCCGTCGAACGCATGGCTGGTCCCTGGCAGAGCATGACATCCGCATGGCGCGGGGAACCCACCAGTTTGATCCCAAACCGTTCTGCATCGTAATACGGCGTGAGCACATTCAGTACTTCAATATCGCATCCATTGCAGCCGCCGCTATTGGCATGATAGACCCACAAGGAACGGCCAAACATCTTTTTACACAGATCCTTCAGCATAGCATTATTCCATTTCTATCTTGATATCATCAAGAACCGGATCCTGTTCCAGATACTGTTGTGAGCGGAATATCCACCGGTCGTTTTTGAGATCGTCAAACCGGTAACCTTTCATTTTCAATTGCTCAAGCGGCGATGGTTCTTTGAAGCACTTACCGCACCGCTGACACGTGCTCATAAATACATCCAGTTTCTGGCTGATATCCGTCACGTTGTTCGTTGCATTTTCAAATTCATTGCTCATGGTAATCGCTTTTTCCGGGCAAACATCCGCACAGCGTCCGCAGTACGCACATCGTCGGCCAAGATATTTTATAATTCTGATTTCCTGACAGAGATCAATTACGAGGATCTCACGGGCAGGACAGTTGTTTGCACAGCCCGCGCATCCGATGCATTTTGAAATATCGAACAGCGGCCTTCCGCGGAAATTTGGTGCAACCGGTCGGGGATTTGCCGGATACGGCAAGGTTACTCTTCCGGCTTTTAGGCAGACAACCGCTTCCTTTAATTTACTCAGAACAGACATCATTCACCTCTATTACCATCCATAGCTCGCGAGCCCAAGCGCTGCAAGAGCAACGACGAGGAGCGAGACAAAAAACCGAAGCGCCTGGTCAATCCGGTACCGTGCATGCGTTGCTGCAACCACCGTGACCAGAAGCACTAAGAGAAATACCTTCGCCCAGAACAGAAGCCATCCAAAGGGAAGCAACAATTCAGAGCCCCACGGAACAAACATGGCAACAAACAGTGCGCTGTAAATAACCAGCTTGACCATGCCGGCATATTGGAACATTGCGAGCTTTGGACCCGAGTATTCCATGAGCGGGCCTTCCATGATCTCGGTTTCTGCTTCTGCGGTATCGAATGGAACTCGTTCTACAAATGCCTGGAATGAGAGCAGCATCACCCCCAGCATGATAAGTCCGGAAAAAGGAAATCCGCTCGCTTCATACACAGAACCGTTTAACACGGTATCAAGCCGGAATGTTTTTGTATGCACCGCGCCAACGAGAATCGCGATTGCAAACAATGGCTCAAGCGCGATCATAATCATCATCTGCCTGCTGATTCCAACCAGGGAATACGTCGACCCTGCTGCCAGACCGCCAAGCAGAGTACAGATGCCGGACAGCGTCAAAAGGTAAATCAGAAGAATCGAATCTCCTGCAGTAGTCATGGGCGCTTTAAATCCCATGGGAATGAGGCATGCCACGCTCAACACGGTCGCAAGCGAAAGATACACGGCGAACCGCTGCATGACTGGAGAATCTCCTGACTCAAGATCTTCCTTCCCGAGCAGTTTGAGCAAATCATAATATGCCTGCCAGATCGGCGGCCCCTGGCGCGATTGAATAAACGCCGTTACTTTGCGCAGCAGTCCTTGGCACAAAGGGGCAATAAGCAATACCAAAATCACGTTTGCAAGACTGCCCAGAATCGTTGTAAGAGTAGTATCCATCCGATTATGCCTTTTTTGATCGGGTAAATTTCAAAAGCTCTTCATGCGACCATACCCTAGTTGTTCCTGACTTGATGTCGATGGTCTCTAGTCGGTCCGTACACGAAAAACAGGGGTCAATGCTTCCCAAGGAAATCGTCATATCCGCAATCTGCTGATCCTTGATCATGGTCGGGACCGCCTGCAGATTCTGATACGTGGGGGCGCGAACGCGCCATCTGCGAGGCCGGTTATTCTCACCGGTGATCACAAAATGGTGGCTCTCTCCGCGCGGTGCTTCAACAGATGACAATCCCAATCTGCCGACTGGAAGCTCATCCGTGATAATAGTCTGAAGCGGCCCCTCTTCCATCTTTTCGAGGCACTGACGAATAATTTTGATCGATTCAAAAACTTCCTTGGCACGGACCAAAACACGCGACCAGACATCTCCACCGTTTTCAGTAATGACATTGAAATCAACATGACCGTACGCTGCGTACGGATGATCCCGTCTCACATCAATATCAACACCAGCAGCCCGGGCAACAGGTCCGAGAAGTCCTGCATCCTTGACCACCGTCTTGTCAGCAACCCCGACTCCCCGAGTCCGCTTTTGAATATTTTTATCCTTGCTCACTACCGCAACAACCGGCTGCCACTCAGCTTCGAGTTTGTCCAGCACCTGCCGGAGCTCTGCCTTCATATCGGGCGATATATCCCACCGCACGCCGCCGATAACGCACAAGGCATACGTCTTCCGGTTTCCGGTAATTTTTTCGGCAATCCACATGATCGGTTCGCGAATCCGGAAGCTCTGCATAAACAATGTATCGAACCCAACAATGTGACACGCAAGCCCGACCCAGAGCAGGTGGCTATGCAAACGCTCGATCTCAAGCATGATCGTGCGCATATATTCTGCACGCGGCGTTGGTTTGATTGCTGCCGCTGCTTCAACTGACTGGGTGTATGCAACGCTGTGAACACATCCGCAGATCCCGCAGATACGCTCCGCCATCATGTTAATGTCATTATACGACATCACAGATTCCGCAAGCTTTTCAATTCCGCGATGAACCATGAACCCGCGGTATTCGCATCCACGCACCATCTCGCCTTCCACATATAACCGGAAATGAGACGGTTCATCCAGGGTCGGATGGAACGGTCCGAACGGGACCACCATACAACCCTCTGGAGGATCGTCGAACAGGAATTCTCTGTTTTCGTCGAACTCTTCCGGCACATGATCCCAGGACATGTCTTTCCTGAGCGGGTGCAAGTTATCCGGCCAACCATCCGGAAGAACGAGCCGCTTAAGATACCGATGACCGATTGGCTCGATCCCAAGCATATCTTTCATTTCCCGTTCAGCCCAGTTTGCGCCAGGCACGGCCTCGGTAATACTGTCGATCTTCGGGTTGTCTGCCGGAAGATTCGTCAGCACGCTGCATAACAGTTTGTCTTTATCAAAGGCAAAATTATGCGCAACCAGAAAAGTACCCGAATACGGCCGGTCATCCACCCCGATGCTCGTAATGTACCGCGCATCGAGATCACGGAAAATATATTTGCAAACGGCTTTCACAGCCGATGGTTCCACATACGCAAACAGATTCCGGTCGTCGGGCAGATCAGCCCGCAGGATTGCAGGGCCGAACAGCGCTTTTAAATGATGAAGTTTTTCACGCGCGACCATATCAATGTCCCTTCATACTATCACGCTTCTCCGCGCCGGCATGGGCTGAGCCACCCAGCCAGCGGAAATAGCGTTTGATCTCAGTGTAAAAATTATGTGCCGTATACCGGTGGCAGTCAGCTTCCTGCGCATACCCGCACAACCACGGGGCAACTTCTCTCCGGGTTGCTCCGCCTAATTTCGTAATTCCGATCGTGATCAGGAACATCAACCCGATAAGAATGAGCAGTACAAATGGTGCGAATATCGCGTTTGCCTGGAATCCTTGTACCCCGGAAAAGACTCCGCCTGCCATAGGGGAAGTATTTGCTAGAACAATCCCATAGCCATGGCGGCTTGCATCAACAACACTCTGCAGGAGCTGAAAAACAACAGCAGGAAGCATGCCCATGACAATGCAGGTCATGGCGAGAAAAACCTGGGGCAGCTGCATCATTGCACTCACTTCAAGCCGTCCTTTTTTCTCGGCTTGTGCGATAACAAGGCTGCTCGGCCGGGATAAGAAACTGACGCCGAAAAACTTGATGAACGAGGCCAGGGTGAGCGCGCTCGTTAAGATTGCTATCACCGCACAGATCACGAGATATTTTGCAGCTCCGCTTCCGAGTACTGCCGCAACATAAATGCTCCACTTGCTCACAAAACCATTAAAGAGCGGCACCCCTGAGATTGAGAACGAAGCAACAATCGTGGTGATCGCAGTCAAGGGCATAAGCTTCATCAAGCCGCCCATCTTGTTCAAATCCTGAGTATCCGTTGCATACAAAAGCGATCCTGCATTCAAGAACAGGAGGCCCTTAAAAACGCCGTGATTCAACACGTGATATACAGCGCCGAAAAATCCAATCGTCCCCAGAGCAACAATATCCGGATTTCCATTCTGGAGAAGCGCCATACACACGCCCGTTCCCAGAAGAATGTACCCGATCTGGCCGATGCTGTGGAATGCGAGTAACCGCTTCGACTGCTCCTGCCGCAAGGCCTGCATTGTTCCGGTAAAGAGCGTGATCGTTCCCAGAATCGCTACAACCATGCCCCAGTTCTCAAGCGGAAATTGAGTTGTACCAGCAGGCACCAGCCAGAGGAATGAACGAAGCAGCCCATACACACCGGTCTTGATCATGACGCCGGACAAAAGAGCGCTGACCGGTGACGGCGCTGCCGGATGTGCATCCGGAAGCCAGATCTGGCCGAACGGCCACATGCCCATCTTGATCCCGAACCCGATCAGGAACAGTGCAAACGCCAGCATGACCGTACCCGGATGCGACATCATGATCGCGGGAATGCCAGCACTAATCGTATCAATCTCATACTTTCCTGCAACGCCGGAGCCCGAAGCAAGCAGGCCTGCTCCGACCATCGCCGCGATGCATGCGATCTGCATCATGACCAGATACTTGTTCGCTGCACGAATGTTCTCCGGTTTCTTATGCTCGAACCGGATGAGCATATAGCTGGACAGCGTCATCATCTGCCAGAACAGGAAGAAATACCACATCATGTCCGTGATGCTTAAGATCCCGTACATGCCTCCCAGGAACAGGAGAAAATTCGCATAATACCGTCCAACACCATAGTCCGCATAATGCCGCATGTAGGTGATTGAATACCACGATGCAGGAATTGCAATGAACGCCGCAAGCATCAGGAAAACAGCTGTCAAGCCATCAACATGGATGCGCAGTCCGAAAAATGATTCAGGATGCACAGATGCGCCCTGGGTTAATACGAATGCAGCAGCCGAGAAAATAAGAGCCGCACTTGCCGCTGTCACTAAAAAAGCAAACCAGCCGGCAAACGTTCTGAACCGCGCAATGGGAATCACCACCAGCGCACCGGCTGCGCAAAGAAGAATCGAGGCGGCAACAGCAAATTCAGGAGTCATCATGCGCTCACCTCTGCAAGCTCCGCTTCATGAGAATAAGGAATTCCTTTATCAATCAATGCATCGCCCAGTATTTCTTCGAGGACAGGCAACGTTGCCTGAACGGCTGGTGAAATTTCCGATCCCTGCTTCAGCGTTTCAGGCTGAACACCAAGAAGCCATGCCTTGGTTCTGCCGTTTTTCTCAGCAAGCATGGCAAGAAGACCGAGCGAAATCTTGTGCGTTGAAATTTGCGGAAACCGAGCAGCCATCTCTTCAGCCGTTAACAAAACAACCGATCCTGCTGATCCTCCGAACTGCACAGCATCCAGAAAAATAAGATGATCGTAGTCCAGAGCTGAATCAATAAACCGTTCGGGCGTGGTGCCCGCAAGAATGATTGAAGATGCACTACCTTCCTCGATCATTCGCTGCTGCAATGACTGAGCAAGGTGCATGCCGAGTCCATCATCACCGAAATCTGTGTTCCCAATGCCCATCACACAGACCCGGCCTGAAAAACAGGCATCAAGTTGTTTCACAAAGTCCTGCATTAAATGTCTTCTCCGAGCTTCTTGATTTGTTCGTACGTAAATACCGGACCGTCGGTACACACATATGCCATGCCGATGCAACAATGGCCGCATTTGCCGACGCCGCACTTCATATACCGCTCGAGTGTGGAAACAATATTCTGTTCCTGAAAACCAATTTTCAAGAGGTCCTTAATCACAAACCGGAACATGATCGGCGGTCCACATACGAATGCCATGGTATTATCAACCGGAATTTCAGTGCCCGGCTTGGTAAACAGACTGCCAACAACGCCGATATTTCCGGTCCAGACTTCGGTCTCGCATGGCCGGTCTACCGTAAGCCGGCATTCAATCCCTGCGGACTTTTCCCATTCACGAAGATTTTCTACATACATCAGTTCCGTGGGTGTTTTTGAACCGTAGAAAATCTGGATCTGTTTATATTTATCTCGGTGCTTCAAGGCGTATACAATACAGGAACGAAGCGGAATAAGGCCAATGCCGCCCGCAACGAACACCAGGTTTTTTCCATAATACTCTTCCATCGGGAATCCGTTGCCGTAGGGTCCACGAACACCGAATTTGTCGCCCGGTTTCAGTTTGTGAAGCGCCGCAGTGCAGCTTCCAACCACACGGATCGTGAAGAACGTTTCATCTTCTGTTGGGCTGGGCGGAAGCGATGCAGGAAACTCGCCCACACCAAACAACGACACCTGGGCAAACTGGCCAGGACGGAATTTCTTGAATGCTTTCTGATCTTCCGGGTTTTCGAAATGCCAGTAAAATGTTTTTACTTCAGCAATTTCATCTGTCACGCGATCAACAATCGCGGTTTTTGGCAAATAAATATTCTCGGTTGTACTCATGATTTCTCAATCTCCGTGGTCGCGCGCCGGATCATTTCAACAACATGCGGCATGCCAACATCGCCGTGGCAGACCGTGGCGCATCGTCCGCATCCAACGCATGCCATGGAAAGTTCACGCTGAATAAAGTAATGCGCGAGCTTTCGGAAGAACCGGCGGTTGCGGCGATCATGGACCGCCCGGCGAGGATTGTGCCCTCCTGCCATCCGGGTAAATCCTGCAAGCGCGCACGCATCCCAAAGACGAACCCGTTCGATTTCATTCGGCCCGATCTCACGATCCGTAACCGTAAAGCAGGTGCAGGCAGGACAGACGTATGTGCATCCGCCGCACTCAAGGCATCGGTTCCCGATCTGCTCCCATGTTTTTTCAAGAACCGCACCTTGCGATATATATTTAACCGTGGCTGAAAACCAGCTGTTCGTATTTTTAAAATGCCTGCGGATATCTTTTAAAATGCTCCGCCGTTTTTCAATATGCGTTTCATTGCCCTGCTTGAAAATCGGCGCTTTTAAAATCCGTTCTCCTGCCGGAGTTCCGGCCACTGCCATGAACTCTTCTCCGAGATCCATGAGCTGCAGATCAAAATGCTCACGTGCAGCCGGACCCGTGTCCGTGCACATGCAGAAGCATTCATGATTAATGTCCACGCCTGGCTCGGTGCAGACCATATTGATCAGCAGAAGGTTCTTCCGGCGTTTTTCATAATATACATCCTTAAAATCACGACCCAGATAAAAACGATCCAGATGATTAATACCGGCAACATCGCACGACCGAATGCCAAACAACGCCCGTTTCGGCTCTTCAATGGTCGGCTCGATGGTGATCTCACCATTCTTCTGCCGGACCTTCATCAAGCGTTCAATGTGCGGAAGCGCAAACCGTTTTGGCGGGTAATAAGGATTCGGAACATGCATCTCGACTTGATCCCGATTCGCATCCGTTACCGCTTCAAAATAGGTATCACGTTCCCGTCCGCTGAACGGCGCAATCACTTCGTATCCTTCACTCCGGAGCAGATCGATAATCTTTAGCACATCAGTGCGGTCAAGAATGCGCGCTTTCATTCCGCCTCCTTTTCCACACTGACCGGGATAAGCTGCGTGCTCGTCTTATACGCACTCCGGATTTGTTGCTGCACCTGGCTCACGAAGTAGGGAACGAACACGCTCCCGCTCCGCACTTCCGGAGCAAGCCTGGCTGTGGTCACCGCAGAACCGGTTGCTGCCTTGATCCTGATTTTCTGACCGTCACGTATGCCGAGTTTTTTTGCATCATCAATATTGATTTCCACAAAACCATCCGGATAATCCAGGAGCAGCATCCGGTATTCCCGTTTCAGGGTTTCGCTGTGTTTAATAAGTACATTCTGATTCCAATAATATAGCGAATGACCGAATACCAGCATCAGCGGATACTTTTCATCCGTAACAACCGTCTGGGAATGCCATTCAACCGGAGCAAACGTAAAGGCACGCACAGGACCGTTTTTTCGGAACAGGATTTCGGTTCCCATGGGATGATCCTTGGTGCAGGGCCACTGGCGGCCGTAGTCTCGGAGCAGGTTATCGTAATGAGCCCCGCTATAGAACGAAACAACTTCTCCGATTTCATCCATGACATCTGCGGATGATGCATACTTCCAATCCGCTCCCAGCATATTTGCAAGCCGTATAAACTGCTGCCATGCCGTGGTAATGCCTTGAGGCGGTTCGATGACATTCTTTGCCAACTGAATTCTGCGCTCACTGCTCGTAAATGTTACGAGTTCTTCGCCAAAGACAGTGGTGGGAAGGACTACATGCGCATATTTCGTGGTTTCGGTCAGAAACAAATGTTGGACCACCACGAGTTCGCATTCCTGAAGCGATTTAACAGCATTGCCGATAAAGGCCGTGCTGACCGGATCATACCGGCAGAGCCAAACCGCATGGGCCGTGTTTCTTCCGCGGTCAGTGAGTATTGCTTTTGCCGTTAACCCGGGTTTGGAAGGAATGTCGGTCTTCCAGACTTTTTCAACCTGTTTGCGCGCTCGTTCATCCGTAACCAGGTTATATCCGGGAAGCCGATCAGGCAGCATGCCCATATCGCAGACACCCTGGAGATTATTCTGTTCAGTTAATGCATAGATGCCGGCACCCTCTTTCCCGATCTGACCGGCCAACAAACAAAGGTTGACCATGGCTTCCACACATTCCGGGTCACCGGAATCGATTCCTGTGGAATACAGAATGGCAGCTGATGCCGCTTGAGCATACGCTAATGCTGCTTCTTCAATCAAGGCTGCGGGAACACCGCAGATTTCAGAAGCTGCCAAAAGATCATACTCATTCAGCTTTTCCAAAAAGGCTTCATACTTGCTGCACCGCTCCTTGATAAACGGCAGGTTCATAAGCCCGCGATCAACAATGACCTTTGTCATTGCACAATAAAGCTGGGTCTCCGTACCGGGTTTATGCTGTAAAAACAGGTCCGCGCTTTCGGCAATCCGATGCCTTCTCCAATCAATAACAATTAATTTTGCCCCGTTGAGCTTCGCCCGGATAACCGTACCGCCAATGGTCGGCAACTGAAGGCCGAGATCCACGCCATCCACAATAATGACTTCACTCTTGTTTAATCCCTGAATTGAATTCGTGGATGCAGCCACACCCATCATCTTGAGAAGAACGTTCAGCGAATAATTGCTGTAAACTCCTGCTCCATGGTCCACATTATTGGTCTTCAGAACTGCCCGGGCAAGTTTTTGCATCAGGTAAGATTCTTCATTCGAACAACGGGGAGAATTCAGAAGCGCGACCGAATCCGGACCGTGCTGTTTCCTGATATCGGTTAAGCGGGAAGCAATAAAGGCAAATGCTTCGTCCCAGCTCGCTTCCTGAAGTTTTCCATTTTTTCTAATCAAGGGGGTTTTCAAACGGTCCGGGGAACTGATGATCTCATGGACATTCCAGCCCCGAAGACAAATTCGTCCCTGATTCGCGGGATGGGACATGCTGGGGGAAACGCCAACGACGTGATTGTTTGAAGTTTCAAGGTACAGACCGCAGCCAACTCCGCAAAACGTACATGTTGTAAGCCTGTGTGTCATATAAACTCACCTGATTCTCTATTCAATTAAAAAAAATACAACGATGATGCCTCTGGGTATTCATGAAAGAATAGTAGCGACATGAGATTATACACTCAGAACCGGATACTGTAAAGTTTCGGTCATGGGAGAGAGGCCATAGCCGCATGCCGGAACGAATATTATACATCTTTTCACGATAAAATCAAGAATAATTCATGAAGCGAATTGACTCACAATAAATGTTACCCAACCGCATTTTAAAAAGGATCGTTGACTCATAATGCATGTTACCGGAACTATACCCCCAAAAGGAGGGTTAGTTCTGATGAGTCCACAATCCA
>Ga0265297_10001804_pt1 | contig 47218 bp, 42 predicted proteins | sample Munlanlwell13791_FD_192502 | JGI IMG/M metagenome (GOLD analysis project Ga0265297, IMG submission 192502) | Leachate microbial communities from a municipal landfill in Southern Ontario, Canada - Leachate well 137-91 | ecosystem: Engineered > Solid waste > Landfill > Unclassified | place...
CAGCACCAGCAGGGTAAAGAACCACGTGGTAGGGGCTGAGATAATGAGGAAGTTTTAGAATATAAAAGGAGGATTTGATGTTCAGGACATCGCGCTGTTTTAATCTTTTATTATCTTTTGTGCTTTTAGCGGCTTTTATATATCCGCCGGAGGCGTTTTCACGCGAGGCCTCGGGAAAGGCCGGGATGCGCAGCTGGGTCGATGAATCCCTGGGCAAGAGCGCGATGCCGTACAAGAAGGCCCGCTGTCCGAGCTGCGGAATGGAATTCTATTACATGCCGGGCAAGGATAACCCGCATTCCGTGTGGGTTACTTATGAGACTAAAAAAGATGAGCAAGGGGGCGATATTGAGGATTTGTCCGCCGAGACGGAGAAAAAAGGCCTTTTGAACAAGGATGAGGCGGGAGACGCCAAAGACAATGATATCTTTGACGTCTTCAGGATAAAAGGCGGCAAGGTAAAGGACGCTGTCATGGGCGCGCAGGGGAACCGCGCCAATAACATGCTGTCCGGGAAAGAAAAACCAGATTATGAGATACGCCAGAAGCTCATATGCCCTTATGACGGTTACGCGTTTTTTTCAGAGGGGGATTTGTTTGAGGACGCGAAGATAAAACAGAAGACCCTTTTTCCCGAAGAGCCTTCTCAGATAGAGGCAAGTTTCAATAAATCCATCTCGCTGAACGTCTCCAGGGACCTGAAGCAGTTCGGTTATGATCTTTTTAAAACTGAGGAAAGAGTTGAGGGTAAAGAGGATAAGATGTCCGGAAAATCGGATGAAGAGGAATCACTGCGGGCCCTGACTACTTTCAGCATGCTGAAGTCAACGCTCGGGTCTTCAGGCGACAGGTCGCCTTTTTCAGTACAGCTGGGCGCGGATACTGTCGTGATACCCGTGAGCCCTGATTACATAATAGGCCCGGGAGACACGCTGATCGTGAACATATGGGGCAGCGTACAGGAAAGTTTTCCCGTAGAGGTGGATCGCGAGGGCAAGATAATGCTTCCCAAGGCAGGGCCCCTGTATGTATGGGGTTTCAAGTTCGGCGACGCGGAAAATAAGATACGCGAGAAGCTCAATGAGTACTATACCAATTTTAACGTCGATATCTCAATGGGCAAGCTCAGGGAAGTCCAGGTGTTCATAATGGGTGAGGTCAAGAAGCCCGGGGCGTACAGGATCAGCTCACAGCTGAATATATTCCAGGCCCTTTACGCGGGCGGCGGGCCCACAAAGCTGGGCTCTATCAGGAAAATAAAAATCATAAGTCCGGACGGGAAATCAAGGGAAGTGGATCTTTATTCTTTTCTTTTAAAAGGAGAAGGCCTTGACGGTTCGAAGATACAGTCCGGGGATACCATATTTGTCCCTCCCGTAGGCGACGTTGTCGCGATAAGCGGAAACGTAAAGAGGCCCGGCATATACGAGACAAAGAGCGAGATGCCGTTGAGGGAACTATTGAGTTTTTGCGGAGGCATAACGCCGTCAGGCAACCTGCAGAGGATACAGGTGGAGCGCATCAAGGACAGTGAAAGAAGGGTGGTCGTGGACATGGAATTGGACCCGGCCGGAAAAGAAAATTCTTTTGACAGCGTGAATCTGCGCAACGGGGACCTTGTGGTCGTCGCCCCGATAGTGAGGTTGAAGCATAATTTCGTGACAGTGCTCGGCAATGTAGAGAATCCCGGGGATTACGGCCTTGTCCCGGACATGTCCGTGTCTGATCTGGTAAGCAGGGCAAAGGGCTTTCTGCCTGGGACCTACACGTACAGGGCTGAGATAGCAAGAGTCACAAAGGACAGGACGCGCCAGATAATACCCGTTAACCTGGAAGCCATGACCCTTGGCGACAGGGGAGAGGATGCCTTGCTGAAAGAGTGGGACATACTTTTGATCTATTCGAACGCGGAAGTCGAAGCGCCATCGTTTGTTGAGGTAGACGGCGCGGTCAATAGGCCCGGTAAATACGAGTTTACCCCGGGCATGAAGGTGTCAGATCTTATTTTTAAGGCAGGAGGGGTGAATTCAAAGGACCTGATAAGAGGCGCGGAATTGTTTCACATAATGCCCGGAGAGCAGCCTGTGGTAAGGAGCATCGGAATAAAAAGGATAGCCGGGCCGAACATATCCATAGATAAAGATATTATACTGCAGTCCGGGGACATGCTTTTCGTGCAGTCTGAGCCAAAGCTCACCGAGAGGAAAATAGTCGCCGTAAAGGGAGAGGTCAGATTCCCCGGGAATTATCCCGCGGTGGAAGGAGAGACCCTGAGTTCTCTGATTGCGAGGGCCGGAGGCTTTACGAAAGAGGCGTTTCTGGACGGCGCCATATTCAGCAGGAAATCCATAAAAGAGGTCCAGGAGAAGATGAGACAGAAGTTCCTGGAGAGAGAACAGAGGATCATGCTCGAAGAACAGCAGGCGGTCCTGCTGAAAGCGGGCAGCACGGCTGATCCCGCGGCGCTCACGCAGTCGTTAAGGACAAAGAAGGAGATATTGGATTTTGTGGAGTCTGTTGACATAGAAGGCAGGATGGTCATAAGGCTCATGCCCATAGACCAGTTAAAGAGCACAAAATACGATATACCGCTTGAGGACGGGGATGTCATTACCATACCGTCTCCTCCGTCAGCGATTACCGTGATAGGCAGTGTCAATAATCCCGCTTCAGTGCCTTTTGATCAGAATAAGGGCATAAATTATTATATCCAGAAGACAGGCGGGCTGACAAAGCACGCGGATAAAAACGGCATATACGTGATCCGAGCCAACGGAGAGGCCATAAGCAAGTTCATGATGACCAAGTACGTCAACAGGGGAGACACGATAGTGATTCCTCAGGAATTCAAGTATTGGACTCCGCCCGGGATGCTGCTTAAGGATACGGTAGAGATATTGTCGCGCATAGCCATAGGCGTGGGTATAATAGCCGCTTTGGATTAGTCATATAAAAATCCACTTGACTCTATATACTTTGTTATTATATACTATTGTTCAATGATTGAACAATACCCAAGAGAAGAGTCTCTTCATATAATAAAGCACGTAGAGGCCAATCCAGAAATCACCCAGAGGGCCTTATCCAACAGGCTGAACATTTCGCTGGGCAAGACCAACTACCTCTTAAAAGAACTAATCAAAAAAGGTTTCATAAAAGCCGGCAGCTTTTCCCGCAATTCAGGGAAGATGCAGAAAGTGCAGTATCTCCTTACAAAGGACGGACTTGAGGAAAAACTGCGGCTCACGTATTATTTTCTGCAGGTAAAGGAATCAGAGTACAGCCGCATAAAGAAGGAATGGGAGAGCCTGATGTCCGGGGAGAAAGGGGCATCATGAACATAGTCATGATCTACCCATGTCAGGGGAACATGGTCACCTTTAATTACGGCGCGGCCTCGGTCATAGCCATGTTAAAGAAATCCGGCCATTCGGTCATGCTGATCATGGTAAGGGACCATGTCAAGGACAGGGATATTATCCGCCGTATAGAGGATTTCAAGGCGGATGTCATAGGGTTTTCGTGCATGTCGAATTACTGGCAATACGTAAAAGACCTGTCAAAGAAAATAAAGTCACGCGGACGGTTAAAAGATATTCCCATATTCGTCGGCGGCCCGCACGCGATAGTCTGCGCCTCGTCAATCATTGAAAGCCGGGACATCGAGGGTTTTTGCATAGGAGAAGGGGAATACGCGTTCCCCGAGTTGGTAGGCAAGATAGAAAAAGGGATTGATTTCCGCGATACGCGGAATTTTTATTTTAACGACGCCAACGGCGTGATCCGGAACGAGATGAGGACGCTGATAGACGATCTGGACGAATTGCCGTTTCCTGACAGGGAGGTATTTCCCGAGGCCGCTTTTACCAATTACGCCAATTTCACGTTTTCAAGGGGATGTCCTTTTTCATGCAGTTACTGCTGCAATTCCGCGTTTCACGTGATATTCAAGGGCAAGGGCAGGATGATACGGCACAGGAGCGCGGAAAACGCGATACGCGAGATAGAGGCGTTTTTAAAAAATCATAAACCAAGGCTCTTGAGTTTCGATGACGATTGTTTCAACAAGAACGCCGCTTGGTTCAGGGAATTCTGTTCCAAATACAAGGAGAGGATAGGCATCCCTTACACCTGTAACACGAGACCTGAATTACTGGACGCGCAGGCGGCCGAGGCGCTGAAAGATTCCGGCTGCAGGAAGATCAACATAGGTATTGAGTCCGGAGATGAGCGCCTGAGAAGGACGGTGCTCAACAGGAACATGAAGGACGAGGATATCGAGAGGGCGTTCAGGAACGCCAGGGAGGCGGGGCTTGAGACGATGTCTTTTAACATGATAGGCATACCCGGGGACACCAGGGAAACGATCCGCAAGACCATGGAGTTCAATAAGAAGATAAGGCCCACTTATTCTCAGGTGAGCGTATTCTATCCGTACGCGGGCACGCCTCTCGGGGAGCTGTGCAGGGAAAAGAGATACATAGAAAACGAGAATTCGGTTTTTAATTTTTTCAGGGGGTCTTCCGTGCTGAGGCTGCCGGGCCTTTCAAAAAAGGAGATAGAAGACCTTTTTATAAGGTTTGACATAGAGGTCAATCACGGCGGCGAGGATTTCGCGAGATTGTACAGAAAAAGAAAGATGAGAAACGCCCTGCTGTCCGTGTACGGCAGGATGCCTTCTTTTTTGAAGAATATAATGAGATTGATCAAAAGACGCGCGGTTTTAAATTAGAAAGGAGCGGGTATGAAATCGGAATTCGACATTTTTTATTATATCGGCCTGTATAAAAAAGAGGCCAGGAAGATAGGTAAGTCTGTTCTATGGGCTATATGTATCATATTAATAATATCATTCATACAGCCAATGGTCTATAAATCCACCGTTACCGTGCTTGCCCCGAAAGACGGCGCTCAGATGGGCGGGTTGAGCAAGTATCTCGGGCTTCCTGATTTTTCGCTCGGGGATTCCTCAAGCGACATAATCTTCTCCATATTGAAGAGCAGGAGGATGAGGGAGGATATAAACGAGCGCTTTAACAGCAACAGGAAGCGCAGGGCGTGGTGGGCGCTGGACACCTATACGGTTACCGGCGGTTTCGCGCTGGAGATAAAATGCCATGACCCTGAGTTATCCAGGGACATAGCCAATTTCGCGATAGAGAACCTGGATAAGATAAATTTTGAGCTGCAGATCACGCCTAATAAGCCTATGGTGAAGGTCCTTGACGCGGCTTTAAAAGGCGCTCCGGCGGGAAGGGATATACTTAAAAAAATCGCGGCAGGCGCGCTTTTTGTGCTATTATTCTACAGCTTCCTGATATTTTTCAGGGAGTATCTTTCCGCGCTTTATAAGAAAAGGGTTTCAGGGCAATGATATCAAGCAATCCAGTCTCAAAGAGGAAAAATCCATTCAGGGATATATATGACGCGGAGGAGTTCAGGGATATTTCAAGGCTCAGGTCCAGCGCGCGGGAATTCCCGTATCTTGTCGACGTAGAGCTTACGAACCATTGTAACCTTAAGTGCGTTTTCTGCGCTCAGATGGCGATGAAGAGAGAAAAGGGTTTTATGTCTGAGGAGACATTCAGGAAAGTGGCTGATGAATGCTCTTTGTATAAGGCGCCTTTGAGGTTTATAAGGTGGGGAGAGCCTTTTCTTCACCCGAAGGTGATGGATTTCTGCGGCTACGCGAAATCCAAGGGTCTGGCTGTCCACGTGACTAATAACGGCCTGGCTATCAGGGAACAGCACATGCGGGCCCTGGTGGAATTTGAGGTGGATTCGATAATCTTTTCCATGCAGGGCGCTACAAAGGAAGAATACGAGAAAATGAGGGACGCGCCGCGGTATGATGAATTAAAGGGCAACATAGAGACACTTATAAAGATCAGAGGCGGCAAGGAAAAACCATTTATCCACATATCCTCTACCATGACAAATGAGACAAGGTCTGAGATAGACGCCTTTGCAGCTTATTGGGGGAATATCGTTGATTCTGTCGGTGTCGGAAAGACCAGTTTTTCCAGGCTTTCCGAGTCTCAGGTAAGTTCTTTGGAGCGGATTAAAAAATATGAGGCTTATAAGAAACAGGAGACAATAAAGAAGTGTTACAGGCCTTGTTCCGAGGTCTACCAGAGACTGAGCGTTGACTGGGACGGAAAGGTTACGTGCTGTAACGGCGATTTTGACAATTTTATGACCGTCGGCGACATGAAAGGATCCACGCTTTTTGATATATGGAATAACAGCGCGAAGCTGAAAGCGTTCAGGGATCTTCTTGATAAAAACAGACGTGAAGGCCTCGCTTTATGCGGGACGTGCTATCACGCGTACGAAGAATTTTAGGAGCGCATATATGCCAAAGAAAAAGGTATTGGTAACCGGTTCAGACGGTTTCATAGGGAGCCATCTTGTGGAAGGCCTGGTGAATAAAGGTTACAGGGTAAAGGCTTTTGTTTATTATAATTCGTTTAATTCCCTGGGGTGGCTTGACAGCTTGGATAAGAAGTTTTTGAAAAAGATAGAGATCTTTTCAGGGGACATCAGGGACCAGAACGGGGTGAGGTCAGCTGTGAAGGGCATGGACATGGTTTTCCACCTGGCCGCGCTCATAGGTATCCCATTCTCTTACAGCTCTCCTGATTCTTATGTCGACACAAACATAAAGGGGACGCTCAATCTTCTGCAGGCGTGCAGGGACAGCGGGACAGGAAAGGTGGTTGTCACCTCGACGTCCGAGGTATACGGCACGGCGAGGCGTGTCCCCATAGACGAGACCCATCCCAAGCAGGGCCAGTCGCCTTACGCCGCGACAAAGATAGGCGCGGATTACATAGCGGAATCGTTTTTCAGGAGTTTTGACCTGCCTGTCGCCATAGCGAGGCCTTTCAACACTTACGGGCCCAGGCAGTCAGCGCGGGCCGTGATACCCACTATCATCACTCAGCTTTTATCGGGAAAGAAAGAGATAATGCTTGGCAAACTGCATCCCACAAGGGATTTTGTGTTTGTAAAAGACACCGTAGATGGTTTTATAAAAATAGGCGAGTCAGACAGTTCAATAGGCGAGGAGATCAACATAGCTACGCAGAGCGAGATATCCATAGAAGACCTCGCCGAAAAATTGATAGGCATGATCAATCCCAGGGCAAGGATAGTGTCTGATTTTATAAGGGTGAGGCCCAAGAAAAGCGAGATAGACAGGCTCCTTGGGAGCGGCGAGAAGATAAGGCGCCTTACAGGATGGAAACCGACGCGCACGCTTGACCAGGGCCTGTCCGAGACCATAAGGTGGTTCAGGGACAAAAAGAACCTCAGTCTGTACAAGGCGGATATTTACAATGTCTAAGAAGATAGTGCTGGACGCCCCCAACCTGGGGACCCTTGAGAAGAAATTTTTGGCCGGCGCCATAGACAGCGGTTATGTCTCTACCATAGGCCCTTACGTATCCAGGTTTGAGGATGAGTTCGCCCGTTATATCGGGGCCGATAAGGCTGTTTCCACGCAAAGCGGGACCTCGGCGCTTTACATGGCGCTCTATGAACTCGGCATAGGCAAGGGTGATGAGGTCATAGTGCCGGCCCTGACCTTTGTGGCGTCCGTGAATCCCATAGTGAATTTAGGCGCGATTCCTGTTTTCGCGGATGTGGATCCAAGGACATGGAATATCGATCCGAAAGACGCGGAGGGGAGGATAACCAGGAGGACAAAGGCGATACTGCCGGTGCATTTTTACGGAAATCCCTGCGACATGCGGGAGATAATGAAAATCGCCAAGAGGCATAAATTATATGTCGTGGAAGACGCGACAGAAAGTCTCGGCGCGGATTTCGAAGGCACCTATACGGGCATGTTCGGGCACATGGGTTGTTTCAGTTTTAACGGAAACAAGGTCATCACGACCGGCGGCGGAGGCATGGTGGTGAGCCGGGATAAGAAAAGACTGGGGCACATAAAATTCCTGGTCAATCAGGCCAGGGATGAGTCTAGGGGGTATTATCACCCTGAGGTCGGGTTTAATTATAGGATGACAAACGTGGAGGCGGCCTTGGGCCTCGCCCAAATGAAAAGGCTTGACGGTTTTTTAGAGAAAAAAAGGAGTTTTAACGAGATATACAGGAAGGAACTGCCCTTTCTGACTTTTCAGGAGGAATATAAAAACGCGGGGAGCTCGTGGTGGTTCACGTGCGCGCTTTTTGACAGGCATGTCGATGTCCCGCGCCTGCAGAAAAGACTGGCGGGGAAAAACATACCCACGAGAAGGATATTCACCCCGGTCACGGAGTTTCCTCCTTACAGGAAATACAGAAGGTCGGGATACGGAAATTCTTACGGCATATACGAGGCGGGTCTGTGCCTGCCCAGCTCAACATTGAATTCCGCGAAGGATATTTATCATGTCTGCGGTGTGTTGAGGTCTTTTATGGGAAGATAGCGAATGGCGCACATTATTTACGCGAAAGAAGCGGATTCAGACGTTAAAAGGTTACTGGACGCATGGCTGAATCCCGAGACCTTTGTGCTGTTGCCTGAAAGGCCGGGTGTTTCCAGGGAATGGGTGGATAACGCTGTCCGCGGGCTCCCCGAGGACGCGAGGGAAAGGCATTTTGGTCTTCTCAGTTCAGGCAGCACGGGCCAGCCAAAGCTTATAGTTGGGTCCCGTGAAAGGGCTGAGGCCCTGGCGCGGGTCATAAACGATTTTCAGGAGCTCGATGCCGCGCGGGAGACGGTATTGGCGCTGCCTCTCAGTTATTGTTACGCGTTTGTCAATCAGTGGCTGTGGTCCGTGGTTTTTAACAGGAGATTGGTCCGCGCGCGCGGCTTCAGCGCGCCTAATCTGTTTCTGGACGCGCTGGTAAATTCAAGGGACGGGATGCTGTGTCTCACCGCGTCTCAGGTGCCGTTGTTTTATAAGTATTTCAAGGATAAGGCCGTTTTCCCGGGGATCATAAGGTTGAATTTCGCGGGCGCGCCTTTTCCGCAGAAAGACATGGATAGGATACACGGGATTTTTCCAAGTGCGAGGATATTCAATAATTACGGATGCGCTGAGGCCATGCCCAGGCTTACCGCAAGGTCTGAGCGCGCCGGCCTGGAAGGCAATAACGTGGGCAGGCCTTTGCCCGGGGTGAGACTGAAGAGAGATGAGCAGGGCAGGATCCTGTTTATCAGCAGGTATTCAGCGGTGGGGTTTTATGACGATGAAGGTTATAAGCCGATAAAAGAAGGGGAATGGACAGCGTCAGGCGATTACGGGGAAGAGATAGAAGGCGGTTATTGGCGCGTGAACGGCAGGGCTGACGATGTATTCAAGCGGTTCGGGGAAAAGGTGTCGATGCCCCAGTTGTTGGACACTGTCCGCTCAAGCTGGTCAGGAGAGGCGGTGTTTTACAGGGAAAAGGATGATAACGGTGAAGACGGTTGCGTGCTCGTGGTCAGCCCGGAGCCCAGCGAAAAAGAATACAGGGATATATTGAGCGTATTCAGGAAAAATCATACCAGGGCCCAATGGCCGATAAGGCTGGAGAGCGTTGATTCGTTTCCATTTCTGGGAAACGGGAAGATAGACCGTTCAGCCCTGGTAAAGAGGCGCGATAAGGCGGTTCACTGGCATCAGCGTTTTTGACATGGATAACAGGGAAAGATTAAAAAAGCTGTTCATGGATGTGTTTCTGCTGAGCCCGGAAGAGTTCAGTTTTGAGTTAAAGAGAGAGGATATATCGGCGTGGGATTCTTTCGGGGTGGTGGCCCTGGCCGCGGCGCTGGACGACGTGTTCGGCTGCCGTATCAGCGCGGAGGAGGCCATGGACATCAGGGACGTGGCGGGCGCCATGAGGGCGCTGGAAAAAAAGGGGATTTCTTTTCATGATTGAGAAAAATATTGTTCTTATGGGGGCAGGTTCTGTCGGTAAGGTAATGCTGGAGGCGATGTCCGCGTTGAACTCCGTGAACCGCAAGGAGATCCTGACGCCTCTGGCGTTCGTGGATAAGGCCCCGGACAAGATAGGCACGAGGATCAACGGGGTAGATGTTATTTCCCTTGAAGAGGCCGCGGGCCTCAAGCGCAAAGATCTTTATTTCATAGCGTCTGTCGGGGCGCCCTGGCTTAGAAAGGACATCATAGAGGGGCTCAGGAAAATTATACCTGACGCCAGGTTTGCCACGATCGCGCATCCTTCAGCCGTGATAATGCCCGGGGCCAGTATCGGCGAAGGGGTTTATGTAGGCGCGAACGCCACCGTTTCCATAGAGTGCCGCGTGATGCCGCACGCCATGCTTAATTATAATGTTGTCATGGGTCATAATTGCGTGCTGGGCGAATATTCTGTCGTGAGCCCGCTCTGCCACCTGGCGGGATACGTGAGGATAGGGAGGTCCACGTTCCTCGGCGGAGGCGTCATGACATATCCCGGCGTGAGGATAGGGGATGACTGCGTGATAGGCGCGGGTGTTATCGTGCCAAGGGATGTGCCTGATAAAAAGAAGATAATAACCAAGCCAAACACCATGGAGTTCGGGATAGGGGACGAGCGTTTCAACAAGGCGGGGTAGACATGTGCGGATTCGCGTGCGTGGTCAAAAAAGGCCGCGTAAACGATAAAGACATAAAAGACATAGAGCTGATGAATCGCGCCATAAGGCATCGCGGGCCTGACAGCGAGGGTTATTATCATTCTGACTTTTTCGCCGGCGCCAGCTCGCGCCTCGCCATCATAGACCTGGATGAAAGGGCGAACCAGCCAATGCTGGACGAGGAAAAGAGGCGTGTCCTTTTCTTTAACGGCGAGATCTATAATTATGAGGAAATAAGGGAGAGGCTTAAAGGCGCGGGGCACGTCTTCAGGACTGAGTCTGACACAGAGGTGGTCTTGAGGTCTTTCGCGGAGTGGGGCGCGGAGTGCGTCAATAAATTCGTGGGCATGTTCGCCTTCGCGATATTTGATCTGAAGAACAGGGATGTATACCTATTCAGGGACCAGATAGGGATAAAACCTTTATATTTTTATCGCGATAAGGATAAATTTTATTTCGCGAGCGAGATACGGCCTTTTTTAAAGATCATGAGCCTGAGGCCTGATTACGACAGGCTGGTTGAATACAGCATATTCGGCGACGTGGCGGGCAGCCAGACCCTGTTCAAGGGCATCATGGAATTGATGCCGGGACATTTTATAAAGCTGAACAGGGACCTTGATTGCGATATCCGCGGGTATTTTGACATGAAGGACTCGTTCCTGAATAACGGCAGGCGTCATTCCATGGTTGAATTGGAAGACCTGTTGAATCATAGCGTGGTCCAGCATACCAAAAGCGATGTCGGCTACGGCATCCAGCTCAGCGGAGGCCTGGATTCCAGTTACGTGCTGTCTGTTCTGGCCTCAAACAACAAGCAGCGCATAGAGACGTTTTCGATAAGCCTGGATGGTTACAAAGAGCTGGACGAGACTAAATATCAGAAGTCCTGCGCGGAGAGATATAACACGATCCATCACGGTTATTCTTTCAGGAACAGTGATTTTAGGGAGCTTCTGGCGAAGAGTGTATGGTTTTTCGAGTATCCGCTGCCGCATCCTAACGTGGTGCCTACTTACATCGTATGCCGCAAGGCGCAGGAGAGGAAGGTCAAGGTCCTGTTATCCGGGGAAGGCGGGGATGAGGTCTTTGGCGGATACAGGTGGTATTTTGAAAAAAAAGGCGATAAAAAACCAGACAGGGAAGAATTGGTTTATAGGGCGTCTTATAACAGACCGGAGGCCATGCGGAATATTTTCAATAAGCTTGAGCTGGATTTGAGCGACAGAAGGCGCATCGCGGCCGGCCTGAAGGATGATTTTTCGTCGTTGCTTCTTCTGGACCAGACGTGCCATCTGCGGAAGTGGCTCCAGAAACAGGACAGGATCGGCATGGCGTGTTCCATAGAGATGAGGGTGCCTTATTGCAATATCCTGCTCATGAACTACGTGAACGGTATAAGCGGCAAGGACAAGACCAACTCTTTTGTTGAGCCGAAATATCTTCTCAAGAAGATAGCGGAGAAATATCTTCCGGGCGAGCTTGTGTGGCGTCAGAAGGTAGGATTCGCCATCCCGCTTGAGGATTGGTTCAGGGATGAGGAAGGCCTCAGGGGTTTTCTGGGGTATTTAAAGGACAAGACGTTCGTTGATAGGGGTATATATGACGTCCGGTTGACGGATAAGATCATGGATGATCATCTGCGGGGCAAGGCCAATAACGGCAGGCTTCTGTGGACGCTTCTGAACATAGAATTGTGGCACAGGATTTTCGTGGACAGGACAATGGATTTTTGAATGAGGGAGCGGCGTGAATAAGACAGACAGGTTTACATCGGATTATTACGGTGGATTTCAACACAGATATTTCGCTGACGAGAAACTCTCGGAAGGGTTTGTGAGGCATCACAAGAGAAATTTTCAGAAATATTTTTGTTTAAAGGAAAGCGATTTCGCGGGCAAGAAGGTCCTTGAGACAGGCTGCGGCTCAGGGAAGCACGCGGTCGTATTGGCCTTGATGGGGGCCGATGTCGTGGCCGTGGATCTATCCCTTCATAACATAAAGATCGCCGGCAGATTCAAGAAGATGTATGGATTAAAAAATCTCAAATATGTTCAGCATGACCTTATGAAACCCTTTAAAGAACGGGGATTTGATCTGATATCTGCGCATAATTGGGTCCACCACGCTAAAAATCCCTCTTTGGTAATAAGGAATCTGGTATCCGATAATCTCAGAATCAACGGAAGGATATATTTAAGCTTGTATCACGCCAGGACGTTTCGGTTTTTTATCGCTCATATAGCCAGAAAGGTCCTAAAAAAAAGACATTATAAAATAATGCGGGACATTGTAAAATTTCATTTTCCCAATGGTTTTTCTGAATTTCATAATCCGGAAGACGTATTTTTAGAGAATATCTTTGACGATTATTTTGTGCCGTATATGATGCCCATAGATTACGATATAATAATGAAAGACCTTGGGATTCTCGGGTGCGATCCAATCACTCCTGTCCCTTCTGTCCCGGCCGGGCCTTATGGCTTGGATAATATTAAGCTCAGGATGGGTTTTGAGAAAAGGGAGGATGCGGCATACAGGGGGCGTTTATTTTTCACAAAAGCGATAGATGAATTCAGCGGTGAGCTGCCTTCAGACGTTTCAGCGTCCGTCAGGCTCGCTAAAAGGGCGATAAGGCGCGTAAACAGTCTTGATAATCCATATCTGACATGCGCCTTTTGCCTGGGGTTATATAAGGTAAGGGCCTTTACGTCCGGCGACAGCATGGGGACAAAGCACGCGGCGCTTCAAAGATATCTGGGCATGGTCCTGTCGGATTCATTAAGGCCTATTTCTTACATGTATGACGTTAAAAAGTTATATGGACAGCGCGAGGATAAATGAAATGAAAAAAATATTTATAATAGCTGAGGCGGGCGTGAATCATAACGGGAGCGCGGCGCTGGCAAAGAGATTGATAGACGCCGCTCTGCGCTCAGGCGCTGACGCGGTAAAATTCCAGACATTCAGGTCAGAGATGTGCGTGACCAAATCAGCCCCAAAGGCCCTGTATCAGACCAGGACGACCCTGAAAGGCGAGTCCCAGCTTGAGATGTCAAGGAAGCTTGAGTTAAGCGATGAGGATTTCAGGGTCCTGCGCGATTACGCCGCTAAAAAAGGGATAATGTTTTTATCTACCCCTTTTGACCTGGAGAGCGTGGATTTTCTGGATAAGCTGGGCCTTAAGATTTTCAAGATCCCTTCAGGAGAGATCGTTAATCTGCCTTACCTGAGGAAGGTAGGGGGCTTGCGGAAAAAGATTATCATGTCAACAGGCATGTCTGACCTCAGAGAGGTCAAAAAGGCGCTGAGCGTCCTGATAAAGTCAGGAACGGCCAAGAGGGATGTAACAGTCCTGCATTGCAATACAGAATATCCCACGCCCATGAAAGACGTGAATTTGTCAGCGATGGTAACAATCAGGAAGTCCCTTGGGGTCAGGGTTGGTTATTCTGATCACACGCTCGGCATAGAGGTCCCTGTGGCGGCCGCCGCGCTGGGCGCTGAAGTTATCGAGAAACATCTCACGCTGGACAGGAAGATGAAGGGGCCGGATCACAGGGCATCTTTGGAGCCGGATGATTTTAGGAAGATGGTCATTTCCATCAGGAATATAGAGATGGCGCTGGGCGACGGAAATAAAAGGCCGTCGCCGTCAGAATTGAAAAATAAAAACATGGCGCGTAAGAGCATAGTAGCGTCCAGGCCTATTAAAAAAGGCGGGGTCTTCAGCGAATACAACATTACGGTGAAGAGACCCGGTACCGGCATGAGTCCCATGCGCTGGGATAAGGTCATGGGCAGGACCGCGAAAAAGGACTTCATGGAAGATGAGGCTATAAGATTATGACCAGAAAAATATGCGTGGTTACGGGTTCAAGGGCGGAATACGGCCTCCTCAGGCCTCTCCTGGAGGAGATCAGGAAAGATAAGGCCCTGAGGTTATTTCTGGTTGTTACCGGCGCGCACTTGTCCGGGGAATTCGGCCTCACTTACAGAGAAATAGAGAAGGACAGGTTCAGGATAAGCGGCAAGGTAGACATATCGTTAAAGACAGATATCCCTTCAGGTATAGCGCGTTCCACCGGCCTTGCCGTATCAAATTTCGCGAGACTGTATGAAACCATGAAGCCTGATATCGTCGCGGCGCTGGGAGACAGGTTTGAGATCTTTGGCGCCGTTACCGCGGCGCTCATCAGCAGGATTCCGGTGGCGCACATAGGCGGCGGAGAACTCACGGAAGGTTCCATTGACAATTCTTTTCGTTACGCCATAACAAAGATGAGCCACCTGCATTTTGTGTGCACCGAGGAATACAGGAGAAGGGTCATGCAGCTGGGCGAAGACCCCAAGACTATTTTTAATGTCGGTTCGCTGGGGCTTGATAATATCAGGTATTTGAGGCTTCTGTCCAAGAAGGAACTGGAAACAAGGTTCGGTTTTGAGTTTAGCCGCCGCAATCTGCTGGTTACTTTTCATCCCGCTACCCTGGATGAGGCGCCGGCCGCGGCGCAATTCAGGGAATTATTGGCCGCCGCGGACAACTTAAAGGACACGAAGATATTTTTCACCAAGGCGAACGCGGATACGGGCGGCAAGGCGATCAACAGGATGATAGACAGATACGCGGCCGGCCGCGGAAACAGTATCGTTGTTTTTGATTCCATGGGGCATCTGGGCTATCTCTCGATGATGCGGTTCGTGGACGGCGTGGTCGGGAATTCCTCGAGCGGGATAGCCGAGGCGCCCAGTTTCAAAATAGGCACCGTCAATGTCGGCGACAGGCAGAGGGGCAGGGCGAGGGCCGCCAGCGTGATAGATTGCGCGCCGGACAGGCGGGAGATATCGAGGGCCATACAAAAGATTTACAGCGCCGGTTTCAAGGCACGGCTGGCCGGGACAGTGAATCCTTACGCGGCCAAAGGCAGCGCGGCGAGAAAGATAAAAGATGTTCTGAAGAATCACCGCCTGGACAATATTTTAAAGAAAAAGTTCCACGACGTTATTTTTAAGGATAGGAGATAGGCATGCTGACCAAAGATATTTTCATACATGAGACGGCGTCAGTGAAAGACGCCCTGAAGAAGCTTGATAAGACGGCTGAAAAGGTGCTCCTGGTCGTGGACCAGGATAACGGTCTTCTCGGGACAGTGACGGACGGGGACATAAGGCGTTATATACTGAAAGGGAAAAGCCTGGAAGGGCCATTGAGGGATGTCTATAACAGGCACTCTGTTTCCATAAAAAAAGATGACTATACGATCGAGCTGGCGCGCGAGGCCCTGCTCAAGAATAAGATAGAGCTGGTGCCTGTGATAGACGGCGGCAAGAAGGTCATAGATTTCGCGACATGGAATCAGGTCTTTTCCGGGAATACCCTGAATGATTCCGCCGCGGGTAAAATAGACGTGCCCGTGGTCATAATGGCCGGAGGCAGGGGATTCAGGATGGAGCCTTTCACGAAGATCCTGCCAAAGCCGCTCATACCCATAGGCGATAAGCCGATAATAGAGGTCATAATAGACGGTTTCAGAAAGCGCGGCGTGAAAGAGTATTACGTTACGCTCAACGAAAAAGGAGAGATGATAGAGGCCTATTTCAGTCACGTGGAAAAGGATTACGATATAAAATATATCTGGGAGAAAGACGGGTTTCTCGGGACAGCCGGAAGCCTGAAATTCCTGAAGAATCAGATCAGCGATATTTTCATAGTGTCCAATTGCGACGTCATAGTGAAGGCGAATTTTGAGGAGGTCGTGAATTTTCACAAGGACGAAAACGCCTCGCTTACCGTATTGTCGTGTATCCAGCATCATCAGATACCGTACGGTGTCATAAAATTCAAGGAAAAAGGCGAGGTGATAGAGATAGTGGAGAAACCAGAGTACACCTTCGCGGTAAATACCGGCATCTACATACTGAGCAAGTCATCTCTCGGGTACATACCGGATAAAACTTATTTTGACATGACCGATCTCATAAAGACCCTGATCAAGGACGGTAAGAGGGTTGTCACATATCCGGTGAACGGCAAGGATTACATAGACATAGGACAATGGGAAGAGTACAAGAAGTCGGTGGAGAAACTGCAGTTTTTTAAATAACATGTATAAAGACAAGACAATATTGGCGTTGATACCCGCGAGGGGCGGCAGTAAGAGGCTCAGGGGAAAGAATATCAGGTCCTTGAACGGCAAGCCCCTGATCGCGTGGACCGTCGAAGAGGCCATGAAGAGCGGTTATGTGGATAATGTGGCGGTCTCTACCGATGACAGGAAGATAGCGGCCGTAAGCAGGGCGCGCGGCGCGGCCGTGCCTTTTCTGAGGCCGGCCAGGCTCGCGACAGATAGCGCGAGCGGTATGGATGTATTGCTGCATGCCGTAGATTGGTTTGAGAAAAAAGGGAAGCGTTATGACCTGATCTTGCTCCTGCAGCCGACATCCCCTTTAAGGACGCGCGCGGATATAGATAACGCCATACGTCTTCTCTTTTCAAAGAAGGCCGGGGCGATTGTCTCCGTTTATAAATCAGGGCACAAGCCTTATTGGTCAGATACCCTGCCGAAAAACAGGTGCATGAAAGATTTCATGAAAGGCTCCGGGTTCAAGGCGGGCGCGCCCGAGAGATACACGCTTAACGGGGCCATCTATCTGGGTTATAGCGATTACATAAGAAGGCATAGGGGTTTTATCGGCCAAAAGACATTCGCGTATGTCATGCCGGAAGAGAGATCAGTTGATATAGACAATGAGTTTGATTTCTGGTTAGCGGGGCGGGCTTTAAAAAAACATAAATGATAAAAAGAATAATATTAATCAGCCATTCAAGGTTTACCGCCAGGGATCATGAGAGATTCGGCGTGGAGACGCTGTCCAGGAACGGATTCAGGGTGGAGGTCTGGGACATCTCCTCCATAATCTATCCTGAGCTCGCGGGGAGCCACAGGTCTTTTGACTTGTCGGATTACGGCGGTCTCGTGATGTTTGACGATAAGAAAAAGGCGCGAAGCGCCCTGGCCGCGCTTTCCAGGGAGGATTTTGTCGTAACCTCCCTGAGCTATAATTCAAAGGGTCTGTGGTTTTACAGGGCGCTGTCGAGATCAAAGGCGGGTTACGCGGTTCGTTACGTGAACGCGGTGCCTTTTTTTCGAGGGAAAAATAAGGCGGCGGACGCGTTCAGAAAAATCAAGGGCCTGAGACGCGCGAGGACATGGAAGGATTTATTGATGAAGCTCCCGCCCTGGTCGCTGGGCGTGAGGCCGGCCGGATTATTCATATGCGGCGGAGAAAAATGGGGCGAGTACAGGCGTTATTACAGGTATCCCGTGGGTAAAGACGCGGACATATTGCCGGCCCATGCCCTTGATTATGATTTGTATCTGGATGAGAGGCACAGCGGCGGCGCGGGGGAAAGGCCCATGGCGGTATTTCTGGATGAGTATGTGCCGTTTCATCCTGATCAGAAAATATGCGGAGGAGGTCATTTTGTTAACGCGGACAGGTATTACATGCTGCTTAATGGTTTTTTTGACGCGGTCGAGAAAAACACGGGCCTAAGCGTGGTCATCGCCGCGCATCCGAGGTCATGTTACGAGGACAAAGGAGATTATTTCAAAGGCCGCAGCGTGTTGAAAGGCAGGACGATACAGCTTATAAAAGAGAGCAGGCTTGTGCTAAGCCATTGCAGCACGGCCCTGAACTTCGCGAATCTTTTCTATAAGCCCGTGGTCTTCATGACCTGTTCAGAACTGAGCAAGATTCACGGGGACAAAAATGATTACATAGGGAAATTCGCGGCGCTGTTCGGCAAGAGGCCCGTGGCCATAGACGATTACGACGGCGAAGTGGACTGGCGCGAGGAATTAAAGATAGACAGGGAAATGTATGACAGGTATCGCAGGCATTACATAAAGACAGCGGACAGCCAGGACCTGCCTTGCGCGCAGATCCTGGCGGATAAACTGAAATCGTACAGATAGAGAGGTGGGCATGGCTATTTTTGATAACAAGTCGGTGCTGATAACGGGCGGGACAGGCTCTTTCGGGAAGAAGTTCGCGGATACTATCCTCAGGAGGTGCAAGCCTAAGAAGGTAATAATATACAGCAGGGACGAGCTCAAGCAATACGAGATGCAGCAGCAGTTCAAAGGTCATGACAATATCAGGTTTTTCATAGGAGACGTGCGCGACAGGGATAGGCTCATGATGGCGTTTCAGGGCGTGGATTACATACTTCACGCGGCCGCGCTGAAGCAGGTGCCGGCCATGGAATACAATCCGGCTGAGGCGGTCAAGACAAACACTTTCGGGGCCATGAACATAATAGACGCCGCCATAGAGCGGAACGTCAAGAAGGTCGTGGCCCTCAGCACTGACAAGGCGTGCAACCCGATAAATCTTTACGGCGCCACCAAGCTGTGTTCGGATAAATTGTTCGTGGCCGGCAACACCTATTCCGGCAAGGCGGACACCAGGTTCAGCGTGGTGAGATACGGCAACGTGGCCGGATCCAGGGGCAGCGTAATCCCGTTCTTCGCTCAGAAGATGGAAGAAGGGGTCATACCGATAACAGACAAGAGGATGACGAGGTTTTTTATCACGCTCGAGCAGGCCGTTGATTTTGTCATAAAGTGTTTCGAGGTGATGCGGGGAGGAGAGCTTTTTGTGCCCAAGATACCGAGCGTGAGGATCATGGATCTGGCAAAGGCCATGGCCCCGGACTGCAGGATAAAGATAGTGGGGATCAGGCCGGGCGAGAAACTGCACGAGGCCATGGTTTCACAGGATGACGCCAGGAACACACTGGAATTCAAGGATTATTACATAGTGAAACCGAGTTTTCCGTGGTGGGATGATACCATACATTATGACGGTAAGGCTGTGCCTGATGGATTTGTCTACGCCAGCGATAAAAATAAAGATTGGCTGGAGGGGGCCAGGCTGAAGAAACTCCTGAATTCCATATGATCCCGTACGCCAGGCAGAATATTGATAACGATGACGTGAAGGCCGTTATTGACGCCCTGAAGTCGGACTATCTGACCCAGGGGCCCAGGGTAAATGAGTTTGAGAGGAAGGCGGCTGATTATTGCGGGGCAAGATACGCGGTGGCCCTGAATTCAGGCACGTCAGCCCTGCACGCGGCCTGTTTCGCCGCGGGCCTTAAACGCGGTGACGAGGCTATAACCTCCGCCATCAGTTTCGCGGCCTCGAGCAACTGCGTATTGTACTGCGGGGCAAGGCCGAGGTTCGCGGATATACTGGAGGATACCGTGACCATGGACCCTGTTTCAGCGAAAAAGCTAATGAACAGGAAGACCAAGGTGATCATACCGGTTGATTTCGCGGGCCATCCTTCTGAATTGGAGGAGATACGCGGAATAGCCGAAAAGTGCGGCGTAACAGTGATAGAAGACGCGGCGCACGCGCTCGGCGCGGAATACAAAAAAACCAGGATAGGTTCCTGTTTATATTCTGACATGACTATATTGAGTTTTCACGCCGTAAAACATATAACCACCGGCGAGGGCGGCATGGTGCTTACCAACAGGAAAGACCTTTATGACAAATTGATCATGTTCAGGACGCACGGTATCACCAGGGATAAGGATAAATTATTCGATAAGGATAGGCCCAGGTGGTTTTACGAAATGCAGTTTTTGGGTTTTAATTACAGGATCACGGACATGCAGTGCGCGCTGGGATTGAGCCAGATGGGCAAACTGGACAGGTTCGTGGAATCAAGGAGGCATCTGGCGGATTGTTACAGGCGCGCTTTGAGCGGGGTAAAAGACGCGGTCTGTCTGGCTGAAAGGCCGTACTCCAGGTCCAGCTGGCATATTTTTCCGGTACGCCTGAAAAAGAACCGTGACCGGGCGTTTGACAGTCTGGCCGCGGCCGGCGTGAGCGCCAATCTGCATTATATCCCGATATATCTGCACCCATATTATAAAAAGATGGGATACGGGAAGGGTTTGTGCCCGGCGTCCGAGTCCTATTATAAAGAGGCCTTGACGTTGCCTCTCTATCCCGGGATGTCAGAGGAAGACGTTAAAACAGTTGTCGGCGCGATAAAGGCCGTGATGGGTAATACATGAAGTTATTGACAGAGGATTTATTGTCACAACTGCGGTTCGCTGATAAGGCCAGGGTCCATAAGACCCCCGAATACCTGGAATGGCTTAATTCTGACCTGGTCATGACAGTGAGGGAATACGTCGAACTGAATGGCCTGGCGCGATCGCGTTTCATAAGAGGCATGAACAGGGCCTTCGGTACAACCAGATTTGATATATTATTGAAAAAATGGCTGGTGGAATATTTTCTGAAGCTATTCAGGGCCATGGATGAATATGAAAATGTCAGCCTCGAGGATAGTCCGCTTAATAGGTTTGGCGTGGAAAAATACAGGTCCAGGTTCGGGAGACTTCCGAATATAGGATGGCGCGCTTCACCCTCCGCGCCCCAGAGGATCTTCAGCGTTTTTTTCAGAAGCGTGGTCACGGCGCTTTACCTTGGCCTGAACAGGGGTCTGAATCTCTGGCCGTTGAGGACAAGGTATAAGGTAATGCGCGAGGCCATCTGGGGCCTGTATGGGACAGGCGGGTATCATTTTCACGACGATTTTTTTGTGGACGGGGATCTGATAAAGAAAAAAGACCTGATTTTATTTTCAAGGGGTGCCCCCGAGGAAAAGGGCAGGCTCAAGGCCCGCGAGGACGCGAGGAAGTCAGGTTACGCGCATTTTAATCTATTGTCCCTGCCGCTCGGCGCCGGGGTCTTGTTCTCAAGGGTGATACCCAAGTACGTGTTTTCAGGCGGCGCGGCATTGGCGAGGGAACTCAACGGAAGACATTTTTCTTTGTATCTGAGCGTGTATCTGTATTTTATCCGGAACGGCCTGCCGTATGAGAAAGTGTTTTCCCGTTTCAGTGTAAATTCAGAGCTGGGCCACAGTTATTTTTCAGCCGGGCATGTAGCGGAGGCCATCGTGTGCCAGAGCCGCGGGACCGGATATTATCTCATGCACTGGTCCGATAATTCAGTAGGCATAGATTCGCATATTTTGTCTTTTTTGGGGTGCGACGCGTTTTTATTATGGGGCATGTCCCATGTCCAGGGTGTTGAGGGCGCCGCGGATATACTGATGCCCGCTGGCTACGTGTTCAAGAGGTTTATCCTGGAAGCCAGGGCAGAAAGAGAAAAGGTCATGGCGGAGATGGGCATAAGGCCCAAGGGTAAGGTGATATCTTTTTTTGACGAATCTTTCGGAAATGAGATAAAGATGACGGAAGAACAGTGTCTGGGATTTTGGGAAACGGCGTTAAGATTGGCCCGGTCAGAGACGCGGGACACCGTGGTGATAAAACCCAAAAGCCTGTCCAAATTCAATGATTTGTCCGCGGCCCGCAAGGAAAGGTTTCTGGCTATAAAGGAAGGGCTTGAGGGTCTTGGGAATGTCCATGTAGTTTCTTCGGGAAGATGGTCGTTTGCCGAGGTCATAGGGATTTCCGATTTAGTCGTCACGCAGGGCATGACCAGCTCAAGCACCATAGCGATAATATGCGGTATCCCGGGGCTGTATCTGGATCAGGCTGATTACAATCACCCGTTCTCAAGGCTTTTTAAGGACATCCTGGTTTTTGACGAACCTGAAAAATTATTGGCGATGGCGCGTAAAATAGTAAACGGGGAAGAGGATGTCCTAAAAAAGATCCCGGCGGATATCCTGAGAGGGCTTGACGCGTATGAGGATGACAGGGGGATAGATATATTCCGCCGCGTATTGTCAGGAGACGTTAAAAAGAAGGTCGGTGTTATCGTGCAGGCGAGGATGGGTTCGACGCGCCTGCCCGGCAAGACAATGAAGCCGATCCTGGGCAGGCCCATGCTGGAGATATTGATAGAAAGATTAAAGAGGTGCAAGTCCGCGGACGAGCTGATCGTGGCGACTACCACGGATAAAAAAGACGATCTTATAGAAGAGCTGTCGGGCCGGCTGGGCGTTTTATGTTTCAGGGGAGACGAGGAAGACGTGCTCAACAGATATTATGAGGCCGCCAGGGCCCGCGGGCTGGATGTCATAGCGAGGGTGACTTCCGATTGTCCTTTGATGGATCCTGTTCTTGTAGATGACATGATAGGGTATTATCTCGGGAAGCGGTCCGTTGATTACGCGTCAAACACGATCAGGAGGACTTATCCAAGGGGTTTTGATATAGAGGTCTTCAGTTTTGAGAGTTTGAGGCGTTCGGCGCTCAATGCCGGTAAGAAATATCAGAGAGAGCATGTCACACCTTATATTTACGAGAATATGAGGACGGCTGTCCGCGTCAATCAAGCGGACTATTCCAGGTACAGGGTCACGGTGGATACGGCGGAGGATTTCGAGCTCGTATCTTTTGTTTACGAGGCGCTATACAATAAAGATAAGGATTTTGGCTGGAAGGATGTCGTTGATTTCCTTGATTCAAGACCGGACGTGGCGCGCATAAATCAGCGCGTGGAGCAGAAAAAGACGGTATCATGACAAAGATAGCGGTCATAACGGAAGGCGGGAGGCGCAGGGGCTTGGGTCATGTCACCAGGTGCCTTGGTCTTTACTCGGAATTAGAAAAAAAGGGCCTTGGGCCGTATTTTATTGTCAATGACGACCCGGCCGTGGCGGCGTATCTAAAAGGCAAACGAGCCAGGTTTTATAAGTCAGGAAAATCCGCGGCAAGCGCCATAGCGGAGTTATGCGCCGGCGCGGATATCGCGATAGTGGATTCTTATGATTTAAACAGGCCCGCTTACGTGAAGATAGGCTCTGTAGTCAGGATGCTGGTCTCAATCGACGACAACAACAGGATCGACTATCCTGACGGGATCGTCGTCAATGGTTCTATCTACGCGTCCAGGATTGGTTACGCGAGGTCAAGACGCAAGGCATATCTTTTGGGGCCCAGATACATCCCGATGCGGCCGGAATTCATCAGATTCGGCAGCAGGAGGATAAGGAAGGACATAAAAAATATACTCATCACGTTCGGGGGCAGTGATTCAAGGATGATTACCCCGAAGGTGCGGGATTTTATTTTAGACAGGTTTCCGGGCGTGAGGCTTGATGTCATTGTAGGAAAGGCCTTCAGGGATATAAAAAAATTAAAGAAGTCGGGAAGCGGGAGGGTCAGATATCATTACGATATAAGCGCCAAAGAAATGCTCAGGCTCATGCTCAGGTCTGACGCGGCTGTGTCAGCCGGCGGCCAGACGCTTTATGAATTGGCCAGGACAGGGACGCCATGCGCGGGCGTGTGCGTCGCGGATAATCAGGTCAATAATCTTAAAGGATGGCGGGACAGCGGATTTCTGGTTTATTGCGGATGGTATAACAGCCCGGGTTTATTGAACAGGATAGGGAAGGCGATCATCGGCATGCGGGATGAGGAAACAAGGCGCGGGATGTCCGCGGTTGGCCAGCGCATGGTTGACGGCAAGGGCGCGAAAAGACTCGCAGAGGAGATATCAGCCAGGCATGGAACTCAGTATTAGGAAGGCCAGTACGGAAGACATGAGAGATCTTTGGTCATGGAGAAACCATCCGATGACGCGCAGGTGGTCGTTTAACACCGATGAGATACCGTACGCGGATCACGAAAAATGGTTTTATGAAAATATAAAAAATGAGAAGGTAAGCATATATATCGCGGAGAATGATAAAGGGGAAAAGATAGGTCAGGCGCGGTTTGACGATGATGGCGGGCGTGAAGCCCGTATAAGCGTGAATCTCAATCCGGATTTTTTTAATATGGGGCTGGGCGCGGAAGTCATACGGATGTCCACAGGGGCCTTTTTAAGGGACAGGACGGATGTAAATAAAATAGCAAGCGAGGTCATAAAAGGCAACGAGGCCTCGCTTAAGGTATTCATGAAGGCCGGATATTCTGTCTCAGGAGAGGGGAATAAGCGCGGCAGGGAAATAATAATATTGGAATATAACGCGGGCAGGCTTAAATGAAATCTGAGATCAGGATAACAAAGGGGCGTTTCATAGGAAAGGGGCACCCCTGTCTCGTGATAGCCGAGATCTCGGCGAATCATGGGCAGGATTTTAACTCGGCAGTCAGGCTGATCAGAAAGGCTAAATCATGCGGGGCGGACGCCGTGAAATTCCAGGCGTATACCCCGGATACCCTGACCATAGATTCGGACAGGAAGCATTTCAGGATCAGGCACCCCAGATGGGGCAGACAGACCCTGTACCAGTTGTATAAAAAGGCGTACACGCCGCGGCCGTGGTTCAGGAAACTGAAAAAGGCGGCGGATGACGCGGGCATCATGTTTTTCGCGACGGCCTTTGACAAGAGTTCGGTTGACATGCTTGAGGAGCTGGATGTCCCGCTGCACAAGATAGCCTCTTTTGAACTGGTGGACCTGCCCTTGATAGAGTACGCGGCGAAAACAAAAAAGCCGCTTATCATGTCTGTCGGCATGGCGGCGCGAAACGAGATAAAAGAGGCGCTTGACGCCGCGAGGGGCGCGGGCGCGAGAGACATAGTGCTGTTGAAATGCGTGAGCGATTATCCCGCGGCCCCGGAAGAGATAAATCTGAATACGATGGCGGACATGAGAGACAGGTTCAGGTGCCTGACAGGGCTTTCGGACCATTCGCTCGGCATAAATGTGTCTCTGGCCGCGGCCTCCCTGGGCGCGAGCGTCATAGAGAAACATTTTATAATGTCGAGGAAGATAAAGACGCCGGACAGTTTTTTTTCAATAGAGCCGGAGGAACTCAGGACCCTCGCGTCCGGTGTGAAAGAAATAGGCAAGGCCCTGGGCAAGGTTCATTACGGCCTGACAGAAGGGGAGAGGAAGAGCAGGGTTTTCAGGCGTTCCTTGTTTGTGGTGAAAGACATGAAAAAGGGAGAGTTGTTTACGGAGGGTAATGTCCGTTCGATACGGCCGGCGCACGGCATGCATCCGAGAGAGCTCGGAGCTGTCTTGGGGCGCACGGCGGCCAGGGACATAAAAAAAGGCACGCCTTTGGCAAGTAGATTGTTTGGATAGTTTTTCCGGCGGCCAGGCCTACGAAAAGACGCTCGGCCGCCCCGGCGAGGCGGCCTCGCTCCGCGCCGCTTCTCGCTCGTCCCGACACTTTTAGTGTCGGGACACCGTGCCCGCTCGAACCGGCGTAGGCTTTTCTTTAGGCCTGGCCGCCGGAAAAACATAGCTTAGTCATAAAACGGCGTTGGGCGAGCCGGGTCTTAGATAAAAAACTTTACATTCCAGCAATACTGGTTTGTCAAGTTGTTTGAAATTAAAAGATAGATTTGGGGCATATTGATAAGTGATAGCTAAATCGGTATAACAAGATATGATCTTTCTGACAGTCAGGGGTTTGGAAGGCTTCTTTGTTTTGCGTAATCTCAAGACTACCGGACGAGTAAAGATATTGCCTGTCAAAACAAAAAAGAGTGAGGCCCAGCTGAACTAAAAACAGATCTATTGTCAGAACGTTTAGGCCGAACGTCCTGACAAACCCCTGGCTGCCAGAAAGATGCAGGGTAAATGGTAAAGCAATATGATAGGCGTTATAGATTATAATATGGGGAATATACAGTCAGTGGTGAATGCCTTTGAGTATCTGGCTAAGCCGGTGACAGTGATTAAGGATGAGGCCGGGCTGAGCAAGGTCGACAAGATAGTGCTTCCCGGCGTGGGGGCCTTTGGCATGGGGATGAAACACCTGACAGATATGGGCATGGTGGACGCCCTGAACCAAGAGGTGCTGGTTAACAGGAAGCCTTTTCTGGGCATATGCCTCGGCATGCAGCTTATATGCAAAGAGAGTTTTGAATTCGGGCATTTTGACGGCCTGGGATGGGTGGACGCGAGCGTCCGGAAATTAAAGGCCGCCCCGGGCCTGGCTATCCCTCATGTGGGATGGGATGATTTGAAAATAAAAAGACAAAATTGCTTATTGCGCGGCGAAAACGGGCGCTTCCCGGACGTGTATTTTGTTCACAGCTATTACGCGGATCCAGTCGATCCCGGCGTGGTAACAGCCGTCTGTGACTATGGCATGGAATTCCCGGCGGCCATTGAAAAAGACAATATATTCGCGGTGCAGTTTCACCCTGAGAAGAGCCAGAAGGCCGGTCTTGATATGCTGAAAGAATTTTCGGAGGCCGGGACCCATGCTTAAGAGACGGCTTATACCTGTGCTTTTTCTGAAAAACGGCCTGATAGTGAGAAGCGAGTATTTTAATTATCATCAGAATCTCGGGAATCCCGTAAGCGAGGTAAAGAGATACAGCGATTGGGACGCGGACGAGCTGATATACATAGACATAAGTACGGAACACTACTATGACCTTCGCCGTGATGACCTCAGGGTATCCAATAAGGGTAACATCCTGGATATCATAAGGGACATATCAAGGGTGTGTTTTATGCCGTTGACGTTCGGAGGCGGCATAAGGACAATAGAGGATATAAGGCTCAGGATACAGAACGGGGCGGACAAGATAACCATCAACGCCGCCGCCATAGATGATCTTTCTTTTATCGGCAAGAGCAGTTCTGTTTTTGGAAGCCAGTGCATTATCGTGTCCATCGATTACAAGATGGTAAACGGCCGCGCCGTGGTTTTTAAAAGCGGATTAACGGAGACGGGGATGGACGCCGCGGAGTGGGCCGCGGACGCGGAGAAGAAAGGCGCGGGCGAGATTTTTTTGAATTCGATAGACCGGGACGGTTCAGCCCGCGGTTATGACATAGACGTGATAAAAAGAGTGACGGACGCGGTCAGTATCCCGGTGATCGCGTGCGGCGGCGCCGGTGATTTTCATGATTTTGTGGATCTGGCCAGGTCGACCAGGGTTTCCGCTATGGCCGCCGGGAACATATTTCATTTCACGGAATTGAGTTATCAGCGCGCTAAAGATACATTATTGAAAAATAACGTGAATGTCAGAAAGTGAGCGGACATGAGGCCTCCTAAAATGAGATATTGCAAGAGATGCGTTTATCCCGCTTCTTCAGCCGTGCCTCTCGCGTTTGATGAGAACGGCGTCTGCAGCGGATGCAGGACATCCGAACAGAGATCCCATGATCTGATCGACTGGGATAAGAGAAAAAAGATGTTCGAGAGGCTGATAGAGGAGTACAAATCAAAAGACGGGACCAATTATGACTGCGTGATCCCTGTCAGCGGGGGGAAAGACAGTTATTATCAGACGCACATCATAAAGGTCGTTTACGGCCTCAATCCCCTGCTCGTGACATATCACGGTAATAATTACACGGAGACGGGAAAACAGAATCTCGTCAACATGCGCGAGGCCTTTGGCGTGGACCATATTTTTTTCACGCCGAGCATAGACGTACTCAGGAAACTGAACCGCATAGGCTTCAAACTCATGGGGGACATGAATTGGCACGCGCACGCTGGCATCTTCACTTATCCGATAAGGGCCGCGGTCAGGGAGAATGTCTCTCTCATGATCTGGGGGGAGCACGGTTTCATGGACCTAGGAGGGATGCATTCTTATAAGGATATGATTGAGTTCACGTACAGGTACAGGCACGAGCATTGCCTGCGCGGTTATGAATGGCATGACATGACAGACGAGGGTCTGGAAAAGCTCAAGAGGCCTGATATAAAGGAAGGCCTGAAGCCGAAGGACCTATTCCCCTGGATGTATCCGGATGATAAAGATATAAGGCGGGTCGGCGTGCGCGGGATATACATATCGAATTATTTCAAATGGGAGGCAAACGAGCACGGAAAACTCATGATGGAGAAATATGGGTTTAAGCCTTCGCCCGAGCCTTTTGACAGGACGTACAGGAGGTTCTCGAACCTGGATGACATGCACGAGAACGGCATACATGATTACATGAAGTACATAAAATTCGGTTACGGCAGGGCAAGCGACCATTGCTGTAAGGACATAAGGGCCGGCAGGATGACCAGGGAAGAGGCTGTCAGGATAGTGCGGGAGATGGATCCCAGGAAACCTTCTGATCTCAAGAGATGGCTTGATTATGTCGGCATGGACGAAAAAGAATTTGACAGGATAGCGGATACATTCAGGGACCCGAGGGTCTGGTGGAGAGATGAAAAAGGGTCTTGGCGCAAGGATAATATATGGGATTGACTGATATGAGCGGATTTAAAAATCTTAGGACCGCGTTATTCTTTGTCAGGGATTACAAGAGGCATGTCTTTGGCATACTGGCCCTTTCCGCGTTGTACGCGGTCTTCGAGGGGTTGAACATAGCCGTGCTTTTTCCCATAATAAGCTCGGTGGTCAGCCCGGACGCGCCCGCCGCGGGCGCGGAGATCGGCATAGTGCGGTTTTTAAACAGGCTGATAGGCGTGATCCCGGTGAAAGATGTTTTCATAGCCGCGTGTATTTTTGTCATAGTCGTGGTGTTGTTGAAAAATGTCTTCAGATATCTTTATAACGTGACAAGCGTGTACGCCAGCTATAAGATCTGGAGCGACGTCCAGCAGAAACTTTTCGTCAAATACATAAAGGCGGATTACAGGCTCTTTCTGGACAGAAAACACGGCGAGATAGTCTATCGGCTTTACAACGCGCCGGCTCACGCGGGCGGGATACTCAAACTCGTACCTCAGCTTCTGGTGGAGATATTGAAAGTCATCGCCATAGGGGCGATGTTGTTTTCCATGTCTTTCCAGGTCACCTGCGGGATCATGCTGATAGCCGGCCTTTTTTATTTTTTCACAAGAGGCATATCGAAAAAGATCTCTTATTCTCTGGGGAAGGGCAGGATGGAGGCGGACCAGGAAGAGAATATCCTTGTGAGCGAGATGATAAACGGCATAAAGCAGATAAAGGTGTTTTCCGCCGAAAAGAGATGGGTCTCGAGTTTTTTCAGGGCGATGGGAAAGTATTTCAGGCTCGCGAAAAAAGACACTCTTTGGATCAACATGCCGATGAGCATACTGGAGATATTCGCGATGGTGTCCCTGAGCGTCTTTCTGATATACATGCGGGGCGTTTCCCCGTCAGGCATCGCGTCCAGCCTGCCTATCATCGGCGTATTCGCTTACGCCTTTCAGAGGATAATGCCGTCGCTGAGCCTCGTGACCACTTACAGGATGCAGATCATGGGCAGTCTGCCGGTGCTGGAGGTCCTGAAGGCCGCTTTGGACGAAGAGGTTTCGCGCATGAAAGACGGACCCCTGATCCTGGGGTCTTTCAACGAGAAGATAGAGTTCAGGGGAATCGGTTTTTCCTATCCCGGCAGGGAAGAGGTGATAAAAGACATGAACATGGTCTTTGACAAAAATAAATGCACGGCCCTGGTGGGCCCCTCGGGTTCGGGCAAGACAACCATAGTTAACCTGCTTATAAGGCTGTTTGACCCCGTGAAGGGCGGTATCTTCATAGACGGTGTTGACCTGAGGGATTATCAGAAGGCCTCCTGGCTCAGGCGCATAGGTTTTGTCAGCCAGGATACCTTCATATTCCACGCGTCTGTCAGCGATAACATATCGTTCGGCCTGGACGGCGTGAGCGCCGAGGAGATAATAAGCGCGGCGAAGACAGCTAACGCGCATGATTTCATATCCAGGCTCCCGAACGGTTATGATACTATTGTCGGGGAAAAGGGCATGAAGCTGTCCGGCGGGGAACAACAGCGGCTGGCCATAGCGAGGGCAATTCTTCGTAAGCCCGAGATACTGATCTTTGACGAGGCGACCAGCGCCCTGGATAACATGTCCCAGTCGCTGATACAGAATTCCATAAACAAGATAGCGGAAAACCACACGGTCATCTTAATAGCCCACAGGCTTAGCACCATAGTGAACGCGGATAAGATAGTGGTCTTGGATAAGGGCGTAATAAAGGAAACCGGCAGCCACGCCGGGCTTATCGCGGGCAAGGGTTATTACTGGAGGCTTTATAATAATGAAAAAGACTATGTCCAAAAAGCGGGATAGCCGCGGACAGAAAGAGATCCTGTGCACGCTGGGTCCGTCTTCAATGAATGACAGGGTCATCGCGCGCCTTGAGGACCTGGGCGTGAATCTTTTCCGCGTAAATCTTTCTCACACGAGGATAGATGACCTCAGGGGCGTGATAGATTTTATAAAGTCCAGGACAAGCGTACCTGTCTGCCTGGATACGGAAGGCGCGCAGATACGCACCGGGGTCTTCGCGGATAAGGAATTGCTGCTGGAAGATAACGCGGTTGTCCGCGTGCTGAAAAAACCAGCGGCCGGAGGCGTCAAGGGTTTTAATCTGTATCCCCTTGATATAGTGGATAGGCTTGAGGCCGGGGATTTCATAAGCATTGATTTTAATTCTGCGCTCGCGCAGGTAATAGATAGAGACCGCGATGGCGTCCTGGTGAGGGTATTGACAGGCGGGCTCGTTGGGCAGAACAAGGCGGTCAGCGTGGAGCGCGATATAAAATTGCCGGCGCTCACGGACAAAGACAGGAAGGCGATGAAGATAGGGGCCGGGATGGGCATAGACCATGTCGCGCTTTCTTTCGCCAACGAGGCCTCTGACGTGGATGAGATCCGTTCGCTGTTCGATAAGGAGATTTTCGTGATCTCCAAGATAGAGTCGCTGAAAGGTCTCTCTAACCTTGAAGATATAGCCTCCTGCTCGAACGCCCTGCTTATTGACAGGGGGGATTTGTCGAGGCAGATCCCGATTGAAAATATACCCAGGGCGCAGAAGGATATCATAAGGCGCGCCAAGGCATGCGGGGTGAAGGTCTATGTGGCCACTAATCTTCTGGAATCGATGGTCAAGTCGTTCAATCCCACGCGGGCGGAGGTGAACGATGTCTTTAATACCCTCGCTGACGGCGCGGATGGGCTGGTGCTCGCGGCTGAGACCGCGATAGGGCAGTATCCCATCAACTGCGCCACCATGGTGCGCAAGATAATGAGGCAGTTCGAGGGGCAAAAAAAGGCCTGTTCGGTAGAAAACCTCAGGCAAAAGGATTCTTTTCTTCTCGCTGAGCCGCATGGCGGGACGCTCGTGGACAGGACGCGGTATGATTTTGATATCAAGGAGATAAAAAGATATAAATGTCTTGATGTGGGCGTGAATGTCTTGTTGGACGCGGAGCAGATCGCCATCGGTACATTCTCACCCCTGGAAGGATTCATGAACAGGCGCGAGCTGGATTCTGTCCTGCGCGCCTACAGGCTTCCAAAAGGCGCGGTCTGGCCCATACCCATAACGCTTCAGGTGGATAAGAGAGACGCGGCCAGGTTCAAAGAAGGCGATAAGGCGGCCTTGGTTTTTAAAGGAGAGGTTTACGCGGTCCTGGAGGTGGAGGATATATACAGGTATGATTTGGATAAGATGGCGAAAGAGACGTTCATGACGAATGACGCGGATCATCCCGGGGTCCGCGCGCTGAAGGGCAAAGGGGATTATTTTCTCGGGGGGAAAGTGACGCTTTTTAGGCGTTTAGGATCGCCTTATAAATATTTTGAGTTAACGCCCGGAGAGGCCCGCGCTATTTTTGAAAACAAGGGATGGAGCAGGGTGGTCGGTTTTCATACCAGGAACGTGATACACAGGGTGCATGAGCACATACAGATGCTGGCCTTTGAAAAGTATAATTGCGACGGGATATTCGTGCACCCCATAGTAGGCCCTAAAAAAGAGGGGGATTATGGGGCTGGCATAATCCTGAAGAGTTACGACCTCATGGCGCGCGAATATTACCCGAAGGGCAAGGTGGTCATGGCCGCCTTCCAGAATTATTCCAGGTATTCCGGCCCCAGGGAAGCGGTATTCACCGCTTTATGCAGGAAAAATTTCGGATGCGGTTATTTTATCGTGGGCAGGGACCACACGGGCGTTGGCGGTTATTACAGGCATGATGACGCGCACAGGCTGTTTGATCGCCTGGGCGACATAGGCATCACGCCCATATTTTTCAACAAGATGCATTATTGCAGGAAGTGCGGGGCTTATGTGGAGAGATGCGGGCACGGCGGAAAAGATACCCTGGATATCAGCGGCACCGAGGCCAGGAAGATCCTGCAGGCCGGCAGGCGTCCGCCTGAATGGTTCATGAGGCGGGAGATCTCGGAACTTGTCCTCAGCGAGATGGGAAAAGGCGCGGAGGTTTTTTTAAAATGAGACGGTCTTTGGTTTTCTGGTTTACCGGGCTTTCAGGTTCAGGCAAGACCACCATAGCGAACGCCGCAAAGGCGCTCCTGGAAAAAGACGGGTATTCGGTCCTTATAATAGACGGGGATGACGTGAGAAAGAGATTGCACGCGGACCTCGGGTTCTCGGAGGCGGATATAAAAAAGAACAATGAGCTGATTGCCGGCCTGTGCAAAAAGCAGAGGGGGGATTATGACGCGGTATTTGTCCCGATCATTTCCCCTTACGCCGCCTCCCGGGAAAACGCCAGGGCGACGCTGGAAAAGGGGTTTTACGAGATTTATTTTTCAGCCGGTCTGGAGACAGTGATGGCGCGGGACGTGAAAGGCCTTTACTCAAAGGCGAAGAGGAACGAAATAAAGAATCTGATAGGTTATTCGCCCGGGAACGCGTATGAGCCTCCGGTCAAACCTGATTTTACGGTTGACTCGACCTCGGCGAGGGCGGAGGATTCGGCCCGCGTATTTTATGATTTTGTGAAAGGAGAGATTGAGCGCCATGGCAATGGATGATCATGACAGGTTAATGGATCATTTGACCGGCCTGCCCATCTGTGCCCTTCTTACCACGGGCAGGACAGGCACGGATTTGCTTCAAAGCCTGCTTGATTTTCATCCCGACGTGTTGACCTTTAACGGGTCGTTGTTTTTTCACACGTTTTGGAAAGATTCCGTGTGCGTGAACGCCGGCAGGTTCGAGCCGGGCGACCTTTTGGATGAGTTTATAGGGAGGCACATAGAAAAATTAAAATCCAGGTATGATATACAGGAGGGCAAGGACAAATTGGGGGACGGCCTGGATCAATCCCTGGACATAGATACGGCCAGGTTCAAGTCAGAGGCGATGGGCCTGCTTCAGGGGAGAGAGATAAACTCAAGGAATTTCATGCTCGCGGTATACGGCGCCTACGCCGCGTGTCTCGGCCAGGACATAATGAGGAAGAAAATATTGTTCCATCACCTCCATCATATAGAGAAATTGGATGACTATCTTAGGGATTTTCCGGATTCATCTATAATATCCATGACAAGGGATCCCAGGGCGAATTTTGTCTCCGGTATCGAGCATTGGAGGAGATACAGGCCTTCGACAGATCAGGGCGCGCACCTGTATTATTACATAAAGAGGATACTGGAAGACGCCTCCCCTCTCGGCGCGCGTAAAAACAGGTACGCGGTCCTGAGGATAGAGGACCTCGGCGACGATCGCGTGTTGAGAAAGATGTGCGATTGGCTCGGCATAGCTTATGACGAATGTATCAGGAGATCTACATGGGGAGGTCTTACCTGGCACGGGGACAGGCTTTCCGCCAACAGGAAAGAGGGCGCCGGATGGTCAGGAGGCATGCTGAAGAATAATTGGGAGCATAGGCTCAGCGCCGCGGACAAGAGTGTCTTTAATTACATCATGCATTACAGATTGAGGCATTACGGTTATGTCCATAAGGATATCAGTCTGGCGGATTCGATAGCAATGCCTTTTCTGATATTATTGCCGCTTTCGTATGAACTGAGATTCTTTTCCTTGGGTTACGTCAGCGCCTGTCTCCGGCAGAGGGAATATCGCAGGATATGGCTGAATTTTTTATTTTATCTTCGCAGGGTGTCTTTGTTTTTCAGGTATTATTCAATGGTAGTCAGAAAAATCAAATTTAACCAGCCGTTTTTATCGTGTTCGCGGGAGGGATGAGATATGAAATCATTGAGAGGCAGATTGAGAGACGGGGAATTGACCATAGGTTCCTGGATCACGCTCGGGCATACGGCGATAGCCGAGATCATGGCCAGAGCGGGTTTTGACTGGCTTACAGTGGATATGGAGCATTCGGCCATAACCCTGTCTGAGGCGCAGCGGCTCATACAGGTCATCGAGTTATGCGGGGTCGCGCCTCTGGTGCGAGTGGGAGAAAACGATCCGAATCTTATCAAGAGGGTAATGGACGCGGGTTCTCACGGAGTCATAGTACCCATGGTAAATACCAGGGAGGACGCGGTCAGGGCCGTGAACGCGGTAAAGTACCCGCCGATCGGCACGAGAGGCGTGGGGCTGGCAAGGGCGCAGGGGTATGGGATGGAATTTGAAAAGTATAAAAAATGGGTCAACCGGGATAGCGTGGTCATAGCGCAGATAGAGCACATAAAGGCCGTGGAGAATCTCGATAAGATATTGGCGGTGGACGGCGTGGATGGATTCATAGTCGGGCCTTACGACCTTTCCGCCTCGATGGGCAGGCCCGGTGAATTCAATCATCCTGAGGTAAGGCGCGCGTTAAAAAGGATCAGGGGGTCTTTCAGGAAGCGCGGCCCGGCCCCGGGCTTTCATGTGATTCCGCCGGACGCGGACGATGTCCGGATGAAGATAAAGGAAGGTTACAGGTTTCTGGGGTTCAGTCTGGATACGTTGTTCCTCGGGGCAGGATGCAGGGAGGAATTGAGTAAAATAAAGGAGACCAAGAGATGAATATAATCGGTATCATCCCTGCAAGGATGTCTTCCAGCCGTTTTCCGGGGAAGCCCCTCGCTGATATATACGGTATGGCCATGATACGCCACGTTTATTTGAGGAGCGCCATGTCGGATACGCTCGGCGCTTTATATGTGGCCACGCCGGACAAGGAGATAAAGGATTACTGCGTTCGGAATGACATGAGATTTGTCATGACAAAAGATACGCACGAAAGGGCCTCTGACAGGGCGGCCGAGGCCATGTTAAAGATAGAAAAGACACTAGGCAGGAAGACGGATATACTTGTCATGATTCAGGGCGATGAGCCCATGGTTTATCCTGAGATGATAGACCTCGCGGTGAGGCCCCTCATTCGGGACAGAAAGATCCTGGTATCCAATCTTATGTCGCCCCTGAAAACAAGGGAGGAATTCAGCGATCCGAACGAGGTAAAGGTCGTGGTGGACGAGAAGGGTTTCGCCCTTTATTTTTCCAGGGAGCCTATCCCGTCGGAAAAGAAAGGCGCCAGGGATATACCAATGCTCAAACAGGTATGCATAATACCTTTCAGGAGGGATTTTTTGCTGAGATTCAACAGGCTGAGCCAGACGGCCCCTGAAAAGATAGAATCGGTTGACATGCTCAGGTGCCTGGGCCATGGCTATAAGGTAAAGATGATCCGTTCCGACTTCAACACTTACAGCGTGGATACGCCGAAGGACCTGGAGAACGTGAAAAAGGCCATGAAGAAAGACAGGCTCTTCAGGGAATACCATAAAGGAAAGATATGAAGACAAAGACCTCGAAGATAGATTTGATGCGGCCCCGCGATTTATACGAAAAGGCGAAGCTTTTAAGAGAGAGGGACGGGGTGGATTTTTATCTTAGGAAGGGACGCCTTTTCCGTGAAGTCGGGTGCGTGGCATGCGGAAGCAAGAGGGCCGGCCTCAGATTTTATAAATGTGGATTCAGGCATGTTGAATGCTCAAGGTGCGGGACTCTTTTTGTCTCCCCCCGGCCCGCGGAAAAAGACCTCTTGTCTTATTACTCTGATTTTGAGGCCCCTTTATTCTGGACACAGGTTTTGTTAAATACCGATTCCGAGAGAAAGGTCATTCAATACGCGCCAAGGGCGAAGATGCTCGTGGACGCGTGCCGGGCCAATATGGCCGGGAAAGATACTGTTTTTCTGGATGTCGGCGCGGGTTCCGGGAATTTCGCGCTGGCCGTGAAACAGGAGGATTATTTCAGTAAAGTGACGGCATTGGATGTCAGCGGGGAATGCGTGTCTGTGTGCAGGCGTAAGGGGCTTGACGCGTTTCGCGGGACCCTGTCGGATTACAGGGGAAAGGCGGATTGTCTGGCCATGAATGATCTGATAGAACATGTCTTTTCCCCCGAAGACATGCTGAGGGAAGCGAGAAAAAAACTTAACCCGGGCGGCATCCTGATGATAGCGACGCCGAATTGCCTGGGCCTTGATTTTTCGCTTTTCGGCAAAGACACGGATAACGTCACGCCGCCGGAACACGTGCAGTATTTTAATCCCAAGAGCATCTCCGTCCTGTTTAAAAGGACCGGGTTTTCGGTATTGGATGTCTCGACCCCCGGCATACTCGATTTGGCGATTGTCGAAAGAAAGGTCAGGGACGGTTACGCCTTGGAATCGGGAAGTTATATCAGCCGCATAATTAAATCAGGCGGAAAGACAAAGGACGATTTTCAGGCCTTTTTGCAGAGGAACAGACTTTCCTCTCACATGGTCGCGTACGCCAGGAGGGCAGGATAGCCATGAAAGAGAGCGATATCAGGAAAACAGCCGTGTTTGACGAATACCTGCGTCTCGTGGAGAAAGACATAAAGACTTTTTTTGATTTCAGGGCCTTTGTGGACGTGCGTTGTCCGGCCTGCGCGGGCGCCGGCTTTACGTTTGAGTTTGAAAAGTCAGGGTTCAGGTATGTTTCCTGTAAAAAATGTTCCACGCTTTTCGTGAACCCCAGGCCCGGGTATCGGGCCCTTGAAAGGTTTTATTCTGATTCCCCGTCCGCGCGTTTTTGGGCGAATAATTTTTTTAAACCGGTCGCCGAGGCAAGGAGGGTTAAGCTATTCAGGCCAAGGGCGAGATACGCGGACGGGATACTTGATAAAAAGAAGCGCGCCGCCATAGCGGATATAGGCGCTGGATTCGGCATGTTCCTGGAAGAATTGAGAAGGGTGAGCCCGGATAACAGGTACGTGGCGATAGAGCCTTCGATAGAAATGGCGGGTATCTGCCGTGAAAAAGGCCTGGAGGTGAGGCGTTCGTGCCTTGAGGACATGAAGGCCTCCGGCCCGGAGTTCGATCTCGTGACGGCCTTTGAGCTGGCTGAGCATTTGTTTGATCCGGCTTTATTTTTTAAAAAGGCGCGCGCCGCGCTGAAGGATAAAGGGTTGGTTTTTCTGACCACGCTTAATTGTCATGGATTCGACATCGCCCTTTTATGGGAGAAGTCCAGGATCGTAACCCCGCCGCACCATCTTAATTTTTTCAATACCGTCTCGATAAGGACCTTGCTTGAGAGGGTGGGTTTTAAGATCATTGAGATATCCACGCCGGGGATGCTGGATTGGGACATAGTGGAAGGGGTCATAAAGGGCGGCGGGCCGGACCTGGGCAGATTCTGGAATTTACTGGCGAGGGACGGCACTGAAGAGGCGAAGAGGTCTTTTCAGAGCTGGCTTTCCCGGAACAACCTTAGTTCGCACATGCGCGTCATAGCGCGGAAAGTCTGAGCTTAAAATGAGCAAGATAGCCATAACAACGTCTTCGTTCGGAGAATATGACAGAAGCGCGTTGGACCTTCTGAAAGAGAAAGGCCTGGAGGTCGCGCTGAATCCTTACGGCAGAAAACTGGTGAAACGCGAGATAATCGAGATATGCGGCGGCGCCATGGGCCTGGTGGCCGGCACCGAGACATTGGACAGGGATACGATGAAAGATTTAAAGGGTCTACGCGTTATCTCGCGCTGCGGCACCGGCATGGACAATGTTGATTTAGAGGCCGCGGATGATCTCGGCATAAAGGTATATAACACGCCGGACGGCCCGACCCTCGCGGTCGCGGAACTGACCGTGGCCCTGATGCTGAATCTGATAAGGAAGGTAAGCGCGTCAGGACAGGATTTAAAGAATGGAAAATGGGATAAGCGTATGGGTAATCTCCTGTCCGGGAAAAAGATCGGCATAGTGGGTTTCGGGAGGATAGGAAAAAAGACCGCGGGGCTGTTGAGGCCTTTCGGCTGTCTGATAAAATACGCGGATCCTTTTTTAAGCGGCGATGTCGAAGGTTTTGAAGGCGCGCGGCTGGAAGAACTGCTGGCGTGGGCGGATATCGTGTCCCTGCACGTATCCAATGGAGAGGAGATACTCGGCGAGAAAGAGATGCTCGCCATGAAAAAGGGCGCGTGGCTGTTGAACATGTCCCGCGGCGGGGTTGTAAATGAGGAGGCCCTGTTCAAGGCGCTCGGCTCAGGCCATCTTTCCGGCGCGGCCCTGGACGTTTTTAAAAAGGAACCTTACGACGGCCCGTTGAGAAAATTGGATAACGTGGTGCTTACGCCTCACATAGGTTCTTACGCCAAGGAGGCGAGGGTCAAGATGGAATATGACGCGGTTCAAAATCTTTTAAAAGGACTTGGGGTTTAATAGAGAGGCGGTGCGAATGTTGAAGAATATAATAGTTTTCGGAGGTTCAGGATTTCTCGGGAGTCATGTGGCGGACGCGTTAAGCGCGGATGGCTTAAAGGTGGTCATATTTGACCGCGTCAAATCGCCTTATCTCAGGCCGGGCCAGGAGATGGTGGTGGGCGACATACTGGACGAAAAAAAAGTACAGAAGGCCGTTGAGGGCTGTGACGCGGTTTATAATTTCGCCGGCATAGCGGACATAGATGAAGCCGCCGAGAAGCCTTTTGACAGCGTGAAGACGAACATACTGGGGAACATGACCCTGCTCGAGGCCTCGCGCAGGGCGGGCGTAAAGAGGTTTGTCTACGCCAGCTCATTGTACGTGTACAGTAAGTCAGCCTCGTTTTACAGAAGCACGAAGCAGGCATGCGAGTTATTGATAGAGAATTATAACGAGGTCTTCGGCCTGCCATACACCATATTGCGTTACGGCTCTATTTACGGACCAAGGTCCGGAGATAAAAATTTTATCAACAGGGTATTGCGTGAGGCGATCAGGGATAAGAAGATAGTGAGAGAAGGGGATGGCGAGGAGATAAGGGAATATATCCACGCGCTTGACGCGGCGAGGGGCAGCGTCGAGATACTCTCGGATGAGTTTGTCAACCAGTGCGTGATAATCACGGGTAACCAGCAGATGAAGGTGAAAGATCTCCTGCTGATGATAAGGGAGATGCTGGACAATAAGATAGAGATAGAATATAGAAAGGCCCCGAAGAACTCGCATTATCAGATTACCCCTTATAATTTCGCCCCGAAGCTGGCGAAGAAACTTGTCAGCAGGACTTATTTTGATCTCGGTCAGGGGATACTTGACTGTATGCAGAACATACACGGCGAACTGAACCCGACCCTGACCCATGAAGATATGAAGGTTAAATAACGCGGGATGAAGAATATAATAATCTCCTCAAGCCATAAGGGTCTGCGTGGGTTTTTGGATAAGGACAAGAAGAGGCGTATTTATGTCTCTTTGGATTGCGATCCCGCCGAGGAGGCTGATTTCCTCAATGGGGACAACTGTGAAAAAATAGAACTGGCCGAAGGGCTCGGGGGGCTGGATATAAGGAGGGAATACATAGATTTCATAGGCAGGCTGAACAGGGAGCGCAATTCGGCGCGCTGGTGGGCTAATTCCATATCCTACAAAGGCACGTTTGTCTCGGATCTGTTCCAGGAGACATATCGTTATTACTGCTTGATATCCCTGATTGATAAGCGCGAAGAGGACCTTGTTCTCGTGAGCGGCGACGCGGTGCTGAATGGGTGCCTTTTGAGATACTGCGCCTTGAGAGGGATAGGGTGCAGGGTCGTCAACGCCGCGATCGAAGGCCGTAACAGGGCGCTGCACGTGAAGAGATATGTCCTGAACGGCATCCGTTTCATGCTGAACGGGTGGCGGATTAAAATACTGGTTTCTTTTCACCTAGGCGGAAAGATAAGAAGGACTTTTAAAAAAAGAGCGTCTTACCAGGTCATAAAATCGTGGATAGACGATAGGGCGTTTGACCGCGACGGCTCGTACAGCGATATCTATTTCGGCGGCCTGCCAGGCTACCTGAAGAGGATGAAAAGGGATTTTATCATTTTGACGGGAAGCCTGACGGGTTATAAGGGCGTGATGCGGAAAATAAAAGCGGAGCGGGATTTTATTATCATTCCGCAGGAGTATTTTTCAGGGTATCTGGATTATCTGAAGGTGTTTTTGTCTTCTTTTGCCGTCAGGCCGCGGATCAGGGGGCGGGTGATGTTCTGCGGGATAGAACTCACCGATCTTGTAAAGGTATGCCTGGACCGGGATTATGAGGAGAATGAGATAAACAATAACCTGAGTTATTATTATCACATGAAAGGCCTTTCAAGGAAAGTGATTGTGAGGAATTTTATCTATGTATTTGAAAACAGGGCATGGGAAAGGATTTCAATACTGTCTCTCAGGAGGCATTCGCCCCTGACCATGCTGACAGGATACGTGCACAGCTCGATAAGGCAGTCTTATCTTCCTTATTTTCAGGCCGAGGGCGAAAAAGACGTGGTCCCGTCCCCTGACAGGGTATTGACTACCGGGGATGAGCCGGCGTTTATTTTATCCAGCGCGGGGAATTACGGAGATAAGGTAAGCATGTCAGCCGCGTGCGCGCTTCGGTATGAGCGCCTGTTGAATAACGGGAAGTCCGCGCGTAATAAAAATGGCAATATATTGGCCGCTTTTTCGATAGACAGGGGTTGTTCCCTGAGATTACTGAAGTTTTTAAACAGCGCGTTTTCCGGGGATTCTGGGCGCAGGGTGGTGTTGAGACCTCATCCTTATACCCCGCTGGAAGACATGATAAAGAGATGCGGGTTGAAGGTAAACAGCAATCTCGGATTTTCCAGGAATCTATCTTTATCGGAAGACTTGAAAGACGCCGGAGCTTTTATATACATGGACAGCACTGCCAGCATGGAGGCGCTCATGCGCGGCATACCGGCAATCCATATCGATTTTAAAGACGCGCTGGACCGCGACCCGTTTTTCAGCCTCAATAGCCTGAAATGGCGCGTGTCAGATAAGGCGGAGCTGCTGAAGGCGGTGGATTATATTTATAGCATGGAGGACGAGGAATACAGCCGGAGGCACGAGGAGGCGGTTTCATACCTGAACAGGTATTTTAGACCTGTTGAGGATAAATATCTGGAGATGTTCGTGTATGATTAAGGCGATCATATTTGATTTTGACGGGGTCATAGTCGACTCAAACCACGTAAAGACAGACGCGTTTGTAAAACTGTTCAGGGGGTATCCCGCTTCCATACGGGAGCTGGTTAGAAAATACCATCTTCAGAACGGCGGCATGTCAAGGTTCGATAAGTTCAGGCATATATACGCTGATTTCATTAAGGAGCCCTTGCCCAAGGAGAAGTTTGATGAATTGTGCGGTGATTTCAACAGGCTTGTGATGGACGGCGTGATAAAAGCGCCTTTTTTTGACGGGGTGATTGATTTCTTGGAGAGGAACAGAGACGCGTACGCCATGTATATAGTCTCCGGGACCCCGGATTTTGAGATAAAAGAGATCGTGAGGAGGCGCGGCCTGGATAAATATTTTATTGATGTCTACGGCTCGCCGAGAAGCAAAAAAGAGCTTATAGAGATACTGCTGGCGGAGCACGGGCACAGGAAGGAAGAAGCGGTTTTTGTGGGCGATTCCATAAACGATTATGAGGGTGCCGTCGGGTCAGGTGTGGGATTTATCGCCAAGATAGATGACAATCTGGGGGTGGAGCAGTTTCCCGGCGTTGACCTGAAGATAAGCATAAAAGGCATGGCTGAACTCGGGAGGCATCTGGATGGCCTTGGTGAATAGATATTACAGGATGTTGTCTTACGCCTTAGACGTTGACACGCCCATGTACGGCGGAGGCCATGGCGTCAGGATAAAGGCGTCAAAGAGGATATCGTCCGGCGATTCGTGCAACATGTCCATTGTCAGATTGTCCAATCACGCCGGGACCCACGTGGATTGCCCCAACCATTTTTATGATTCCGGCAAAAAGATCAGCGGATATAAAATAAGAGATTTTGTGTTCAAAAGGCCTTTTGTCCTGGATTGTCAAAAATCACCAAACGGGCTCGTGTCGGCGGAAGACATAGAAAGGCGCGTTAAGGGGTTAAGAGGGGCGGATATATTGCTGTTAAGGACCGGATTTCACAGACATAGAGGAACGCGTAAATACAGCGCCCAGAATCCCGGCATCTCGCCGGAGGCGGCGGTTTACATAAGGAGAAACCTTCGCGGCTTAAAATGTGTCGGCATAGACACTATTTCCGTGTCTCCTTATGGTAATCGCGCGCTTGGCAGGGAGACTCACCGCGTATTCTTCAAAAAGGGTTTCAGGGGAGAGCCGGTACGGTTGATAGAGGACATGGACCTTTCAGGGCGCATGGACGGCCTTAAAGAGGTGCATGTATTCCCTCTGTTCATGAAAGACGTTGATAGCTCACCGTGCGCGGTCATGGGTATTTTTGAAAAGAGGTAAAATGACACCAAGGGTTACTGTCCTGATGGCGGTTTATAACGGCGAGGCTTATCTTAGAGAATGCGTGGACAGCGTTTTCAGCCAGACATACGGGGATTTCGAATTTCTTGTCATAGACGACGGGAGCGTTGATTTAACCTCCGATATATTAAGGTCATATAAAGATAAAAGGATGCGCCTGGTGAGGAATGACAGGAATATTAGCCAGGTGGCGTCCCTGAATGTCGGATTGAGACAGGCCCTGGGCGAATATGTGGTCCGTATCGACGCGGATGACATGATGCTGTCCGGGCGCATAGAGAGACAGCTGGATTTTTTAAGCAGGAGGCCTGATGTGGCGCTCGTAGGCAGCAGGGGAGAGGCCATTGACGAGAAAGGCCGGCTGATCCTGAAGAATAAGATTCCGTTAAGAAGAGAAGAGATAATAGCTAATATAATAACGGCCGGGTTTGTTTCTGTGCATAGCTCTTTCATGTTCAGGAAGGACGCGGTCCTGGACGTCGGCGGGTATAATGAGGATTTTTCCTTCACCGAGGATTTTAAGCTTATAATAGACCTGCTTATAAGGGGGTATCACGTGAATAACATGCGGGACGTCCTTATAAGGTACAGGTTTCATGACGATCGCATCAGCGTGAGGAGCAAAAGTCCGCAGACAGCCAGGGCCATTACCGCGCTGAAAGGTTTTATACGGTATTTTACAAAAGGTCTTTCTGACGCTGACAGAGACGCGCTTTCCGGATTTCTGGTCAGCGCCGGTTCCATGGATAAAGATTATCTTAAAGGCCTGTCAAGCCGCGCGGATACAAAAAAGAACATACTGATGTCGGAGTTTTTGCTCAAGAATATATCTTCCGTTCTCGCGTTCCGCGGCGCGGAAAGATATTTCATGAAAAAGGTTTTTTGTAATAAGATGCTGAATTTCGCGTATCAGGCGTCAGGCATAAAAGAAGATGCCGGGGTGGAGCTGTATAAGTATTGTCTCAGGAATTGTCTTTTTATCCCGGAGAGGCCGAAACTTTATCTATATCCCCTGAGGGCCGGTCTGCGTCGGTTACGCGTGAAAGGCGGACAATGAAGCTATTGTTCGTGTCGACCGGATATGAGATGGGAGGGGTTTCCACAGTCGCGAGAAATCTCATCGAGAGCTTTTCCTCCGATGGTTTTGAGCTGGTGCTGGTCACGGAAAAACTGTCAGGCGGTCATTGCGCGCTGAATAACGGCGTCAGGTTGATAGACCTGAACATAACGCCGAAAAAGGGTTTCGCGCGGAAGGCGGCCAATCTGTTCAGACATTTGGCGAATATGCGCGATAAGGTGGATTTAGAGAGGCCTGACGCGATAATCAGCTTTGGTTCCCAGGCGAACTGCGTCCTTTTGCTTTCATTACTGGGCAGCGTCAGAAGATATAAGGTCATCATCACCGAGCACAGTGAGGAGATGTTTCTGAGGCGGGCGGGCAGGGGTATCAGGTACGCCGTTTCAAGGATGGCGTACAGATTTTTGATGTTTTTATTGTATCGAAGGGCCGATTATGTAGTGGCCGTCTCAGGCGGGATAGCGGCAAAGATAAAAAAGTCGTTCATGGCGCCTTCGCGCAAGATAAAGGTCATACATAATCCCGTGGATCTGGCCAGGGCAGACGCCCTGCGGGGGCGTCGAGGTCTTTTACCCGTGTTCAAAAACGGTTTACCGCGCGTGGGCACTGTTTCGCGCCTGTCCCCTGAAAAAGGGATAGATTTTCTTATAGATGCGTTTTCGGGTTTATCAAAAAAGATGGACGCCAGGCTGGTGATAGCGGGCGACGGGCCTGAGAGGCTGAGGCTGGAAAAGATGGCGATTGAATCAGGGGTGCGCGACAAGGTCCTGTTCACCGGATGGGCGGAAGACCCTTTTTCATGTTTGGCCGGCATGGATATCTTCGTGCTGCCTTCGCTTTGGGAAGGATTTCCTAACGTCATCCTTGAGGCGATGGCCTGCGGCGTCCCCGTGATCGCGTCTGATTGCAGCGGAGGCATAAGAGAGGTCATAAAAAACGGGGTAAACGGCGTCCTGGTGAAACCCGCCTCCCCTCCCGCGCTGACCGAGGCCATGCGCGCCCTGCTCGATGATCCTGTAAAGAGGTCCGGTATCATAGAGGAGGCCGCTAAGACAGTGAGGCGTTTCGATAAAGAGGTCATAAAGGCCGAATACGGGCGCTTGATATTAAGTTGAGGGGGCAGATGAAAAAAAGCATATTGTTTTTGCATACCACCCTTGATGTGGGAGGCGCGGAGAAGATGAGGATGACGTTATTGCGCAATCTGGATCGGGACAGGTATGACATAAAGATATGCTGTATAGGCCGTAAAGGCGAGATAGGCGCGCGGATAGAGGCCATGGGTTACAGGGTAGATGAGCTAAGCGAGGACCCGCGTTCCCTGAATATCCGGATAACGTTAAAATTGATAAGGTATATTAAAAAAGAAAAACCCCGCATATTGCATAGTTCCCTGTTTAACGCGAATTTTCACGCCCGGCTCAGCGCTTTATTTTGCCGCGTGCCCTGCGTGATAACAGAGGAACACGGAGAGCATAAACAATACAAGGGCGTGAAGTTCCTGCCTTACAGGGCCGCGGATTTTTTGTTATCGGGCCTTACGGATTTTATAATATGCTGTTCGGAAGAACTGCGCCGGGATATAATTAAATCAGAATACCTGTCTCCGCGCAGGGTGGTGAGCGTGGAAAATTGCCTGGACTCGGCCATGTATGAGGTGAGCGCGGGCAGGGAGGACATAAGGCGCAGGCACGGATTATCAAAAGAGTTTGTCTTTATCGTGACAGGGTCATTAAAGGCGGGTAAGGGCCATGACTGTCTGATAGACGCGCTGAAGGACGTCAAATCGCTCGGCCATGATTTCAGGTGTTTTTTCGCCGGGGGCGGCCCCTTCGAGGAAAGGCTGCGCGTCAAATGCGGCCGTCTGGGCCTGGATAAGGAAATTATATTTTTGGGGAACGTGGGCAATATAGCCGATTATCTCAGTGCCTCAGACGTGTTCGTCCTGCCGTCTTTTTCAGAGGGGTTTTCCCTGGCGCTGATGGAGGCCATGTTATTCGGATTGCCGTGCATCGTGACCGACGTGGGGGGTAACGCCAGGCTGATAAAGGACGGATTTAACGGCACCGTGGTGCCGCCAGGCGACAGGGAAGGCGTCAGGGACGCGGTAATTTTTTACTGCCGCGAGAGGGGGTTGTCGCGGGAACGCGGCGCCAGGTCAGTTTCAATTATAAAAGAAAGGCATTCTTCTCCTGATAAATACGCGGAAAGGTTTTATGAGATTTGGGATAAATGCGCGGTTGATTAAGGACAGGGGCCGCGTTTTTAATCCGGCGGTCATCGGCGCGGTCCTGTTCGCGCTCATGCCCATGTCTGTATCGAGCCCGCTTTTGATAATATTGCTCGGGGCGGCCATAGGCATGCTGCTGATATCCGTCTTCGCGCCGGAAGACTTTAATTTTCTGTTCGCCGTTTTTCTCGCCGGGCTGGCCATAAGGGCGTCCCTGGCGCTTTTATTTTATTATCTTTCTTTTGTCTTCGTGGGGGATTACAGCCCCGGGTTTCTTTTTCAGAACGACGGATGGCCTTACAGCCAGCAGGGATGGGCCATAAGCAAATTCGCCGAGAGGGGTATAAAGGTAACCATGGATACTTTCATGCGCGATCCCAACATGCGCGTCTGGGGCTCCAGCGGGAATATCACGTCATATGATTTTTTCGCCAGCCATGTTTACGGGATTACGGGATACAGCCCTGTCTCGTTATTTTTTATAAGCGGCGCGGCCGGTTCCATAGCGTGCCTGTTCGTTTACTTCATAGCCAGGAGGCTTTTTTTATCAAGGGGCATAGCCAGGATAAGCGCGTGTCTCGCGTTTTTCTGGCCTTCTTTTATAATGTGGTCCACTCAAAACCTCAAAGAGCCCATGATAGCCATGTTTACGCTTATGGCCTTGTGCGCGATCTTTTACATGAATGGCCGTTTCTTTTTTCCGTTTTTATGTCTGTGCCTGGGGTCTTTATACGTGTTATCTCAGATAAATTTTCCCGTATTTATGATTGTAATCGGTTCAATATGTTTTTCCGCCCTGTTTTTGTATTTAAGCCGTTCCATGGGCAGCAAGAAGAGGGCCCTGGCCGTTATTTTTATCTGCGGGGCGCTGGTCTTTATATTTTTGAAGGACTATGCCCTGGCCGTTATTTTTAAAAAAAGCAGTTATGATATAACGAGCTACAAGTCAATGTTGAGCTTT
>Ga0265297_10001805_pt1 | contig 47184 bp, 47 predicted proteins | sample Munlanlwell13791_FD_192502 | JGI IMG/M metagenome (GOLD analysis project Ga0265297, IMG submission 192502) | Leachate microbial communities from a municipal landfill in Southern Ontario, Canada - Leachate well 137-91 | ecosystem: Engineered > Solid waste > Landfill > Unclassified | place...
TCTATATTTTGACTGATAATACTGAGGTTAAGGCTGTTATTCAATCAGCCAAGGAGGCCCTTTTGAAAGATATTCTCAGTGATGATATAATAGAAGGAGAGGGAGTCGGACTGGCTAAGATCGTGAAAATTGATGGTTTTGATGTCAAGCTTTCTCTCATTAAAAAATAATTAATAATTAAAAACAAAAATTTATGTCAACTACATTTTGGATTATCATGGCCGTTGTAATTTTTTTGCTGATTGTTTTGGTGATGATGTATAACGGTTTAATTCGTCTCAAAAATCGTGTCGAAGAAGCTCATAGTGATATGGAGGTTCAAATGAAGCGTCGCTATGATCTCATCCCTAACTTAGTGGAAATTGTCAAAGGTTATGCCACTCATGAGCAGGTTACTTTAGAAAAAGTTGTTAATGCTCGTAATCAAGCGATGGCGGCTAACGACAAGGGAAGTGCCGCAGAACAGATTCAAGCTGAAAATAATTTATCTTCAACTTTGAAATCAATTTTTGCTTTATCGGAAAATTATCCAGATCTAAAAGCTAATCAAAACTTCTTAGAATTGCAAAGAGAATTAACTGACACTGAGGATAAAATTATGGCTTCTCGTCGTTTCTATAATGGTAATGTCCGTGACTTTAATACTAAATTGCAGGTATTCCCAACTAATATCATTGGTAAGCAATTAGGTTTTTTGGTCTATCCTTTCTTTGAAGTGACCGATGCAAAAGAAAAAGAACCGGTAGCGATTAAGTTTTAAGATTAAAATCTAAATATATGACTGAATCTTTAGCAGGAGTTGCTCCAGCTGCCGGTAGCGGTTTCAGTTTTGGTGATTTTTTACCAATAATTGGAATATTGATTGTGGCTGGTGTTGCTTTTATATTCGTGCGAAAATATTTTTTTGATTAATTTATGACTCTCTATAATAATATTAGTTCTAACAAGCGTAAGACTTGGTTACTTCTGGTCGGTTTTTCGGTTTTTATCATTCTAGTAGCTTTTGTTTTTTCAACAGCCATGAATGAGCCAGCTATTTTATATGGCGTGGTTATCTTTAGTATTATTTCCAGTTTTGTCAGCTATTGGTGGAGTGACAAGATAGTGCTGGCGATGAGTGGCGCTCATGAAGTTGTTCATGATTCCAATCGAGAACTTTTTCATATTGTGGAAAATCTTTGTATTGCTTCCGGCTTGCCTCAGCCCAAAATCTATTTAATCGAGGATAGCGCTCCTAACGCTTTTGCTACCGGTCGCGATCCGAAACATGCCGTGATTGCTGTTACTTCTGGGTTGCTAGAAAAATTGGATAAGGCTGAATTAGAAGGAGTTATCGCTCATGAATTATCCCATATTGGTAATCGGGATATATTATTAGCGACAATTGTGACTGTTTTAGTGGGGATTGTAGTTCTTTTGGCCGATTGGTTTAGACATTGGAGTTTTTTTGGTAATCGAAAAAATAATGATGATCGAGAGGGTGGTCAATTAGCACTAGTTATTACAGTGGTGGCTATTATTCTTTCAATTCTAGCTCCATTTTTTGCCTATCTTATGCAATTTTCCATTTCTCGCAAGCGGGAGTTTTTAGCTGATGCTAACGGAGCTCTTCTGACTCGTTATCCAGAGGGTCTAGCTCGAGCGCTGGAGAAGATATCAGCTGATTCTGAGCCACTGGAAGTAGCCAATAGGGCAACGGCTCATCTCTATTTTTCTTCACCCTTTAAGGAAGATGGAGGACAAAAAGTTTCTTGGTTTACCAAAATGTTTATGACTCATCCCCCGGTGGAGGAGAGAATCAAAGCTTTAAGGGGTTTAAATAAATAATATTAATCAGAATTAAATATAATTATTATGAATACTAAAATTGTCGCTACTATTGGCCCGAAGTCTCAAGATTATGAGATCTTGAAAGAGATGATTATAAGTGGTGTAAATATCGTCCGCATTAATTTTTCCCATGCCACACCGGAGCAGTATTATGCTATTAAAACTAATTTAGATCGAATTAAGGCGGAGACCGGGTTGGAGGTCAAGATTATTTTTGATCTTCAAGGGCCTCGAATCAGAATTGGGAAGTTAGCTCATGAAGTTGAGATGCGCGAGGGTGATGTTTATTCTTTTCTGTATAATGCTGGGAATGTTGATAATATGGAAATTCCGATTGATGATGATGGTTTGATAAATGACGTTAAAATTGGTGACCCATTTTATTTAGCCAACGGTGATTTAGAGCTTCGGATTGTTGATATTAAAGATGGGGCTATTATGGCTCGAGTGGAAAGAGGCGGACTCTTGCTTTCACGAAAGGCGATTAATATCCCTAAAACTATTTTACGTCGTGATATTTTGACTGCTAAGGACTTAGAGGATATTAAATTTGCTTTGACGGTTAATCCTGATTACGTTGCCATGTCCTTTGTTCAAAATGGAGATGATGTCAAACATTTACGCAGCTTATTAGGTGACAGCAAAATTGGCATTATTGTTAAAATTGAAAGAGCTACAGCCTTGAATCATATTGATGAAATTATCAGAGAATCAGACGGCGTGATGGTGGCTCGAGGTGATTTAGGTATTGAAGTTCCTCTAGAAGATTTACCAATCATTCAAAAGAATTTAATTCGTCATGCTCATTGGCATGACAAGCCAGCGATTGTCGCTACTCAGATGATGATTTCTATGGTTACCCATTCTCGGCCAACCAGAGCCGAGGTCAGTGATGTTGCTAATGCTATCTTTGATGGAGCTGATTCATTGATGTTGTCGGATGAAACGGCCGCTGGTGAATATCCGGTAGAGACTATTAAGATTATGAAGCGAATTATCGACAAAACCAATTATTATTTTAATAATCGAAATTATTTTGAGGATAACGAAATTATTTACAAGAAATAGGAGTTTTAGCAGAGAAGGGGCAATTATTTGCCTCTTCTTTTTTGTAAAATTGAAAGAATTGACAAAAATTTGACATCTTGTTAATTATATGTCATACTGAGAGTATATTCTGTCGAAAAGTGCAGAGATAGTAAATTAACAACCAATAAAAAAACTGTAAAAATGGCAAATTTATTGACCAAACAACAGCTTCCGGTTCTCGTCGCTCGACTCGTCGAGTTCCAGGAAAAATTTAACATTTTGTCCTCTGAAGATGGACAATTTGTTATTCAGAATACCACTGAAGCCATCGAGCTCTTTATCGAGGCAATAAAAAACAGAAAAAGAGCCGAAGCTAAAAAAGTGTTTTTTCTCAAGCTCTTTTCCGGGAGTGAAGAGTTGAAGTTAAAGGCTTCGGACGGTAAGGCTATTATTTATAATGCCAACAAAACCTTCAAGTCATATATCGACTCCGATTTTATTAAGTGGGAACTTAATAGTCCGGGAAAAGCCACTGAAGCGACTTCTGTTGATGTTTATGAGATGATTAAAGACGGGAATTTTTCCCAACTTTTTTTATCTTTAAATGCCGATCTGGATAAGTTGGTGATGACCCAAGCGCAAATTATTGAATTCTGTGAAGCGCATCCTGATTGGCTTCGCCAGGAAGGGTATGCCACATTTTTCTTAATTAAAGAAAACGAAGAATATTTTGTGGTCCACGTGCGCGTCTATCCTGATGGTCCGCACGTCTATGTCCGTCGCTTCGAGTATGACCGTGTTTGGCGTGCTGGGTATGTTCGTCGTCTCGTCGTCCCGCAACTTAAACCTTTGGCCACTTAACCCTTTGGCTTTTTGGCTCTTGTCCCCTTGGATTCTTGGAACTTAAAGTTCTTGAATCTTGGGGGATTTTTTTGTATAATAAAAGTGCTGTTTTGAATAGTTTGTTGATTACGGTTAATGGGCCAAGACAATTTAAAATTATTTTTGTGATTCCAAGCGGTTAAGGCTTTTTGGATAGAAAAAATATTTTTAAACGATACAATTATAAGTTGGTATAGAGTATTGGTGGACTTTTATGTCTCAAATAATATTCAATTGCTTCTTTCTTGAGCGTCAGAGGCGATGGTGTTTTGGAAGATACTCTATATATTTTTGTGGTCAACGTGAACGTCAATCCTGATGGTCTGAATGTCAATGTCAATCGCTTTGAGAATGACAATGTCTGGAATGCTAAGTATGTTCATCGTCTCGTCGTCCCGCAACTTATAATTTGCTCTCTCGATTATTCGGGAGAGTTTTGTTTTTCTAAGCCTCTTTTCCAACCTCCAACCATTCTTCCTATTTCATTCAAATTTTCGGATAGGACCGAGTATTTATCATTGGAGATGCATTTATTTTCCCAAGCTAATTGTAGAAAGAATTTGAGATTGTCGAGCTTTAAAACAACTATTGATAATTGAGCTATCTTTTTTTCTTTCGATAAATAAGAGGCAATGAAGAGGCTTTCCAAAAGCAATAAAAAATACCCTTCAATTTTTCCGCCTAAATTATAGCGGTAAACTTTGGGAAATTCAGCTAGAGTTTGAAACCAGAGACTGTAGGCGCTCTTAGTTTTAATGAGTGCTATCGGCGGATGAGAAGATTTGTTCATAAATTTTAAAATGAAACGATTTATTAAGAGTTATAATAATATTGTCACTATTTCTAATTTACTTCAAGCCTGGAATGGTTTTTTATCCGGAAAAAAGAAGCGCTGTGATGTAATTGATTTTCAGTTTAGGTTGATGGATAATATTTTTAGTTTAAAGAATGCTTTGATTACCAAAAGTTATAAGCATGGCGGTTATCAGGCTTTTAAAATTTCCGATCCTAAGCCGAGAGAAATACATAAGGCTAGTGTTTCGGATCGTTTGCTTCACCATTTAATTTATCAGGAGACCCATCTTTATTTTGATCAAAAATTTATTCATGACTCCTATTCCTGTCGTTTTAATAAGGGTACTTATCGCGCCCTAAATCGTTTTGTAAAATTTGCCGGTCAGGCCTCGAAAAATAACAAACAAACAGTTTGGGTTTTAAAATGTGATATTCGGAAATTTTTCGCCAGCATTGATCATCAAATTTTAAAAGATATTTTAGCAAAATATATTGTGGATTGGGATCTGCTGTGGTTATTCGGCCAGGTAATTGATAGTTTTAATACGTCAGGAAGAGTCGGCGTCGGCTTGCCTTTGGGAAATTTAACATCACAGCTCTTGGTTAATATCTATATGAATGAATTTGATCAATTTGTGAAGCGAATTTTGAAGATTAAATACTATATTCGTTATGCCGATGATTTTATTTTTTTGAGCGATGACCGGACTTTTTTAGAGGGTTTAAAGCCACAATTATCGGAATTCTTAAATAATCATTTAAAGTTATGTCTGCACCCCAATAAAGTATCTCTGAAAACATTGGCTAGCAGCATAGACTTTTTGGGGTGGGTTCAATTTGGAGATCATCGAGTGTTAAGAACGACTACCAAGAATCGTATGCTTAAGAAAGTTAAAAAGAATAATGAACGCGATGTCCTCATGGCTTACTTGGGGATGTTAAAACACGGTAATGCTTATAAGTTACGCCAAAAACTAAGCATTTTTTAAGCAATTTTTTTACCATTGACTAAATATGGTTATTGTCTTAATATTTTGCTAGTTCTTAAAAAAATTAATAATCAAAAAAGGAGGTAAAAGTGACTCAAAGTTTATATGAACAATTGGGAGTGGATCCCAGAAAACACACCGTACGTGAGATATTTGAAAAATTGATTGACAATGAATATCCGGGAGCGTTTGTTAATATTATCACTGATCCGTTTTGTCCGAGTAGAGTTTTGACTCAGCATCAGGATGGCGATGGTAGTAAATTTATTCAACGAATGATTCATTATTTGGAAAATAATGATAAACAGATTTTTGCCGGCATGGTTGACGATGCTCTGTCTATGAACAGTAGTGACATTGCTGCCAGTGGGTTTGTTTTTGGACCGTGGATTATTACTGATGTTTTAAATCTTAGTCTTCCCCCAAAGATCAAAGAATTGGTTCTTAAAGTTATAGCTATTCGTTTTTTGGAATTACGTGAGCTTTATAAGGAGCATGGTTTTGACATTAAGTTTTTGGGTGGAGAAACAGCTGATTTGCCTGACCAGGTTAGATCTGGAGTTTTTGATATTTCAATTACTGCCTGGGCTGAAAAATCTGATTTAATCGCCGGTAATGTTCAGGGCGGAGATTTGATTTTCGGGTTTCCTAGCGATGGTCGAGCTTCTTGGGAGGAAGCTGATAATTCAGGGATTATGTCCAATGGATTAACCTTAGCTCGGAGTTGTCTGATGAAGAAAGAATATAATGAGCAATATCCTAATTTAAAAAGGGATAGCTTATTTTATAAAGGTAGATTTGATAATAATGAGTGTTTTTCGGATGAGATGACAGTGGGTGAAGCTTTGCTGTCACCAACTCGTCAATGGGCTATTGTTATCAAGGAGCTGATGGTTTTGTTGAAGGAAGAAAATGCTTTACCGTTACTCCACGGGATTAGTATCAATACCGGCGGTGGGGCTACTAAAATTTCCAACATCGGCCAGGGTGATATTCTGTATATCAAGGATATGCCACCTCCACCACCTTTTTTCCGTCTAATTCAAGGAGAAAGTGGGGAAGACTGGAAAAACATGTACCAGACCTTTAATTGTGGTGTTGGAATTGATATCATTGGTGCTGATAATCCAGTTTTTATTGAAGCTTTGAAGCGTACGGCAACAAAATGTGGTTTGCCACTTTATCGTCTAGGAGTTTGTCAGAGACTGCTTTCTGGTAGTAAAAAGAATGAAGTCCAGCTCAACACTTTCGCTGGAACTTTCTACTATTAAAAATTGAATTTTTTCGCTCATTAAAAGCCTTTTAAACAAAAAAGGCTTTTTTAATTGCTTTATTTAGCTTAAAATGTTATTGTCAATATATTGTTCGTTTTAAAATAATTGTTTAACTAAATATTGGAGGTTCTATTATGATTCCTAATAAAACTGTAAAAATTGGATTAATTATTCTTCTTTTGGATATTCTGTTTATAGGTTTTATTATAGTTCTGAAAGAAACAGATTCTATCCAATGGTCACTACTTGGGCTTCTTTCTTTTATCGCCGTTCCCGTTGGTGTTGTTGGTCTGGCTATTGGTCTAATTGGATTAAATAAGGCTGCCAACAAGGCCCTCGCTGGATTTAAAGGGGTAACAGAAAAATAAAGAATGAAAAGCTTTTCTAAACGAAAAGCTTTTTTAATTGTCAATTTTTGACTTTTGGGGCGGAGTTTTGTATAATATTAAGCAATTGAGATCGGCTGATGGCCGCCTTCATTCTTGAAATGGAGGAGGAAAGTCCGGACTCCTAGGCCCTTTTTAGGGCTAGCGATAGTGGGTAATGCCCACCGGACCCTTTATTGGGTCTAGGGAAAGTGCCACAGAGACAATACTAATCCATTTTTAATGGATGAAAGGTGAAAAGTTGGCTATTATAGCCTTCGCCCTTTGGCGACAAAGGTGCGTGGTAAACCCTATCGAGGAGCAAGAACAAACTTTATTTTCTAACGAAGATAAAGAAAAAGTAGTTCGCCAGACCCTAACAGTAATGTTGGGGCTAGATAAATGGCCATCCATGAGAATTAATTTTTTCAGGACAGAATCCGGCTTATAACCTATCTTAATTAAGCAGAAATTGAAAAACAGAAATCAAATATTTGATTTTTGCCTTTTATTTTTTGTTAAAATATAAAATTAAATATGAAAAAATCTGAGTTTATTTTCTCGCTTCTTTTGGTTCCTTTAGATTATTTGATGCTTTTTTTAGCCGGGGTCTCAGCTTATTACTTACGCTTTTCAGATTTAGCTTCCGGTATTCGTCCAGTCCAATTTGATTTTAATATCACCTCTTATAATTTGGTGGTTTTAATTGTAGCTGCGATTTGGATAGTTATTTTTGCACTCGTTGGGCTCTATACTATTTCTAGTCCGCGTAAAATTGCTCAAGAAATTTGGGGGGTAATTGTGGCTTGTTCTCTGGGGCTAGTCGTCCTGGTAGTTTATATTTTCTTTGTTCGCGAGATGTTTAATTCTCGCTTTATCGTTTTAGCTGGTTTTTTATTTGCCATTCTTTATGTTATTATTGCCCGCTTATTAGTCCGTTATCTGCAGAGAATCTTATTCCATTATGGTATTGGGGTCCGAAAAGTTATTATGGTCGGAGCAGCCAAGACGGCTGACAGTTTGATTCATGAATTTTTTTCTCGGTCTAACTCTGGCTATGAAGTGGTCAAGAGAGTTCGAGATTTTTCTTTAGATACGGTTCATGAGTTAAATGATTTTATCAAGGAGTATGAATTAGGTAATATTGAACATCGGGGCGAGGCGGTAATTGATGAAATTATTCAAGCTGATCCTAATTTAAGTAAAGTTGAAACTTTGCGTCTTTATGATTTTGCCAATGATCATCATTTAGTTTTTAAATATGTGGCTGACCTTTTGGGGGTAAAAGTTTTACGAACTGAAGTTTCTGAAGTGGCCGGTATTCCAATCGCTGAAGTCAAAAGAACTACTCTGGAAGGCTGGGGGGCAATTCTCAAGCGTCTGGTTGATGTTATTCTGTCGGGTTTTATTATTTTAGTCTTATCACCAATTTTAATTATCACCATGATTGCTATTAAGCTCGATTCTCATGGTCCGATTTTCTTTTCTCGTCGTGATGATGGTTCTTATGTTTATCGGGTTGGTCGTGGCGGAAAACCATTTAAGTATTTCAAATTTCGTTCTATGATTCCAGGAACTGATAATATGCGTTATCAGGAGCTCGCCGACAAGAATACTCGGGGTGAAGGACCATTGCTCAAGATTAAAGATGATCCGCGGGTAACTCGAGTTGGAAAATTTATTCGTCGTTGGAGTATCGATGAATTACCGGAACTATTCTTGGTTTTTATTGGTCGGATGAGTCTAATTGGTCCTCGGCCTCATTTGCCGGAAGAAGTGGCTAAATATGAGCAGCATCATCGTAAAACCTTGACGATTAAACCGGGTATTACTGGCTTGGCTCAGGTCTCAGGTCGCAGTGATTTGGCTTTTGAAGAAGAGGTCAAGCTGGATATTTATTATATTGAAAATTGGTCGTTATTGTTAGATTTATCTATTTTATTAAGAACTCCTTTGGCGGTTTTGAAAAACCGTGAGGTAGAATAATTTATGAAAGTAGCTTTAGTCCATGATCATTTAGCTCAAGATGGGGGAGCCGAGAAGGTTCTTCAGGTTTTGGCTGGGATGTATCCTGAGGCCCCAATTTATACTCTTCTTTGTGAGAAGAATAATGTTAAGCAGAATTATCCGGGCAAGGTTATTGAAACTTCCATTATTCAGAAATTACCTGGAGGGGTCAAACATTATCAATGGTATTTAGCTTTGATGCCGATAGCAGTAGAGTTTTTTGATTTAGGTCAATATGATTTAGTTTTATCTGATACCAGTTCCTTCGCTAAGGGCGTCATTACCTCTCCACACACTCTTCATGTCTGTTATTGTCATACTCCGACTCGATATCTCTGGAGTGACACTCATCAATATATTAATGAGTTGAAGTATAATAAATGGTTCAAGAAGGTTATTTCCTTAATTTTAAATAGAATTAGAATTTGGGACCGGCTAGCAGCTGATCGAGTTGATGTTTTTATCGCTAACTCCAAAACAGTGCAGGAGCGAATCACTAAATATTATCGCCGTGAGAGCGTGGTTATTTATCCGCCGGTTGAAACTGAGCGTTTTAGCATTGCTAGTGTTGATCCTTTCAAGCAAGAAAAACCATATTTTTTAATTGGTTGCCGTTTAGCCCCCTACAAGCGGGTGGATATTACTATTGAAGCTTTTAAGTTATTGGGAGAGGAGTATCGTTTAAAAATTTTTGGTGATGGGGTTGATTTCAAGAGACTTAAAAAAATAGCTGGAGAAGCCAAAAATATTGAGTTTATCGGTCGGGTGACTGATGAACAAAAAGCCGAACTTTATCGCAATTCACTAGCCTTTATTAATCCCCAAGAAGAAGATTTTGGGATTACTCCGGTTGAAGCTTTAGCCTCTGGCCGACCGGTTTTAGCTTACAAGAAGGGTGGAGCGACTGAAACTGTGAGGGAGGGTGAGAGTGGTTTATTCTTTGTTGAGCAAACAGCTAGCGCCATTGCTGAAATTGTACACAAATTTTATACGAAAACTAAAGGTGGGGAATATGTTTGGGATAGTGCCTTGATTCGTCGTTGGGCTGAGAATTTTTCGGTGGCTAACTTTAAGCGTCAAATGACTGAATTTATCTCTAGCCATTATCAAAATAAACGCGGTAATTAATATGCTTCAAATTGGAATTGATATTCGAACTTTAATGGACAAACATTATAGCGGTGTTTCCGAATACACTTTTAATTTGGTCAATGAACTCTTGCGACTTGATGTTGATGATGCTTATAAGCTTTATTATAATTCTGGTCATAATATTTCAGATCGTCTCCCGGTTTTTACCGAAAAGCATGTCCAGGTTATTGGAACCCGTTATCCTAATAAAATTTTTAATTATCTTTTGCAGAAGCTCCTTCGCTATCCTTATATTGATAAGGTGATTGGCGGGGTAGACATTTTTTGGAGTCCTCATATTAATTTTCTCTCTCTATCTAAAGCACCACAGAAATTTTTGACCATTCATGATCTTTCCTTTTTGCGTTATCCCTAATCTTTTAATCAACGGAAGAATTTTTGGCATCGATTGATAAATATTAAAAATTCAGTTAAAAAATTTGATTATTTAATCGCTGTCTCGCAAAATACCAAGGATGATATTATTGATCTTTTGGGAGTTTCTCCGGAAAAGGTTAGTGTTATTTATTCTGGAATTGATAATTCTTGTCGCCCTATTTCTGATCCGGCAGTGCTTGATAATGTAAGGTTGAAATATGGATTGCCGGAGAAATTTATTTTATATTTAGGCAATATTGAACCGCGTAAAAATCTAATTGGTTTAATCAGAGCTTATAATAACCTGCGCTTACTTCATCCGGAGTTGGCGGGTGTCAAGTTGGTGCTTGCTGGAGCTACTGGTTGGAAAATTAAGGATATTTTTCGAGAACTATATGCTTCTGATTATCAGGCTGATATCAAGTTTCTGGGTTATATTGACAAAGAGGACAAGCCAGCTCTCTATAGTCTTTGCTCTGTTTTTGCCTACCCTTCATTTTATGAAGGTTTTGGTTTTCCGCCCTTAGAGGCAATGGCTTGTGGAGCTCCAGTTGTCACTAGTAATATTTCTAGCTTGCCTGAGATTGTTGGTAAAGCTGCTTTGACCGTTGATCCCTATAACACCAATTCTATCACTGAAGCTCTGTCACAGGTTTTGTTAAATAAAGACTTGGCAGATAAGTTGAGGCAAGAAGGCTTCAGGCAGGCTAAAAAATTTAGCTGGGAAAATACCGCGCGACAATATCTTGATCTCTTTCAGAAAATTTAATTAAGTTACATGGTTAAAAAATTACATCAGAAAAAAAGTGTCTTAGTGGCAATGTCCGGCGGAGTAGATTCGGCCGTCGCAGCTAAACTATTAGTTAATCAGGGATATTTAGTCACTGGTGTTTTTTTACATTTTTGGAAGAAGGGCGGAACTTCTATGGCTGAAAATAAATGTTGCTCGTTGGAGGCTTTAAACGATGCTAAAAGAGTGGCGCAAGAGATTGGTATTAAATTATATACACTTGATTTTCGCGAACAATTTAAATTAGCAGTTGTTGATAATTTTCTCTCAGAATATCAGAAGGGCAGAACCCCTAATCCTTGTGTAGTTTGTAATAAGAAAATAAAATTAGGCCGATTATTAAAATCAGCTCTGGCTATGAAGTTTGATTATGTTGCTTCCGGTCATTATTTGAAAATTAAAAAGGTTGGTAAAAAATATCGACTTTATCGAGCTTTAGATAAAAATAAAGATCAATCCTATTTTCTTTATACTTTTGATCAGAAAGAGTTGTCTTATCTTTTATTTCCTTTGGCTAACTATCGAAAGCCTCGAGTCAGGGCGATGGCAGCTAAATGGAATTTACCGGTGGCCGAAAAAGGTGAGAGCCAAGAAATTTGTTTTATTCCAGGCAAGCACCATAATGATTTTTTGAAAAAATATATTTCTTTATACCCCGGAGATATCAAGCTTCTTGATGGAACAATTATTGGCCAGCATCAAGGCTTGTCGCTTTACACTATTGGTCAGAGACGAGGAATTGAAATTGGGGGAACGGGGCCATACTATGCTGCTAAATTTGATTGGAAAAATAATATTTTGTATGTGGTCAAGGATTTTGATGACCCGATTTTTTATAGCGATAAATTAATCGCTAAAAAAGTTAATTGGATTAGTGGCATTCAGCCTAAATTGCCGTTTAAGTGTTTGGCGGTTATTCGCTATCGTCACCCAGCTGTTAAATGTACTATTGTTTCTAAAAATACCAGAGGATATCAGGTGACCTTTCGGGAGCCGCAAAGAGCCATTACTCCTGGACAAAGTGTTGTTTTCTATCAAGGGCAGGAAATTTTAGGGGGCGGGATTATTAATTAATTTGGAAATTAATTTGGTTATTTGCTATAATACTAATATCAGATTGGTAAAATAAATAAATTTTATGATCAAATCCAGGCGAGCTTTTACTCTTATTGAGCTTTTGGTGGTTATTGCTATTATTGGTGTTTTAGCTACTATTTCCGTTATTGCTTTGTCTAATGCTCGAGCTAAGTCTCGAGACGCGAAGAGGGTTGGCAATATGAAGCAAATCCAGACTGCGTTAGAGTTGTTTTATAATGATAATGCCCGTTATCCAACTTTAGAAGAATGGAGCTCAGGAACTTTGCTTTCGACTTCGAGTAACGCCACTACCACTTATATGAAAATAATTCCTACGGCACCAACTCCGGCCGATGGTGATTGTAGTGAAAGCGAGAACGCCTTGGATTACATTCAAACCGAGGACGGGGCTTCTTATTCTATTTCTTTTTGTGTTGGCAACACCGTTGGAATTGTTAGCTCTGGCGCCAAGGATTTAACTCCGGCCGGCATTGTATCCGACTCTGGTAATTTACCGCCTTTTGTTTGCGGCTCTTCGACTATAGCTGATGCTGATAATAATATTTATAATACGGTTGAGATTGGAGATCAGTGTTGGACTGCGGAAAATTTAAAAGTGGGTAGTATGGTTGGTTATACCGGTGATCAGTCTAATAATAGCGTAATAGAAAAATATTGTTTCTATGATGATGCCCCCTCCTGTGTGACTTCTGGCGGTTTTTATCAATGGGCTGAGGCGCTTCAGTTACCATTTGCTTGTAATGCAGTTGATTGTAGTAGTGCTCCTGGTGATCCTTGTTGTGCTTTTGAGGTTCCGCGACAAGGAATTTGTCCTAGCGGTTGGCATATCCCTAGCGATGCCGAAAGATTGGAGTTAAATACATATTTAGGAACGACTGTTGGTACTAAGTTAAAAGCAGCGCCGGGAATTTGGGATGGAGATAATGCTTCTGGTTTTAATGCTTTGCCGGTTGGCTATCGAGCAACCTGGGGAGGATTTCCGAGCCAGGGAATCGAGACTCGTTTTTGGTCGTCATCAGCTACTGGATCCAGTGTTTGGACTTTTTATTTAAACTCCAGTCAGTCTGATTTAAATCATGGTAATTATGAAGATCGATTAAGCGGAATCTCGGTTCGTTGTATAAAAGACTAGGTTAAAGAAGCTAATGTATTGACTGAAATAATAATTTGTGTTATAATTTATAAATCTAAAATATTAATAAAAATAAACTTAAAATTATGTTTGGTTACAAGACAGACCCTCGTGGTATCAATTTAGACAAAGAGATCGAGAAGACTCAACAAAACAGTGGCACTCCCGAAAGAGATGATAATCTAAGTCAAACAGAAGGAATGGACGTCTTCGGTGAAAATAATTATAATATCCCTGGTCATGAAGATGATGAGCGTTTAAGTGATAAGACTCAAGGTTATGGTCTTAATGAAAAATTTGTGCCAATTGAAGATGTCGTTGATAAGGATGCTGAGGCTAAAATTTATGATCAATTTGGTCCTGAAGACCCTAAGAATTTAAGTGCGGAAGAGTTAGCTGATGCTAAATTTGTTGCCAATCTTTCCTATGATGCTGAAAATGAATTTTTGGCTCAAGCTGTCAAAAAATTAGATGTTACTGAATTTAATCGCCTTTTCAATTTCTTAGAAGCTTATCGTCAGAAGAATGCTGATAGCCAGGATGGAAAAAGTTTCAACCGATCAATGCCTAAGGACATTGCTAATTTAATTAGAAAAGTTAATGATCGAAAACCAATGGTGGAGTTTTCGGGTAATAAATATGACTCTAACGGAGAATTAGTAGATTCAAACCCAGGTAAGGTTTCAGCCAGCTCTATTAAATTTACTGCTCCTAAAAAGCCTAAACAGGAAAATTACCGAGTCTTTAAGAATTAATATTAGATACTTATATATAGCAAAGAAGCCCTGACTCAGGGCTTTTTTGTTGCCGGTATTATGTATTGACAATTAATTAAAATTGCCATACAATATTATTATAACTTAAAACAAATAATATGATTACTAGAAATAATGAACAACTTCAAATTAGAATTGATTCTAAAACCAAGAATGAGGCCAAAAAGATTTTGGATGGTTTAGGAATGGATATGAGTTCAGCCATTAAGATTTTTTTTCGCCAAGTGATAAACACTCGGAGTTTTCCTTGTGAGTTAAGAGACGAAAATGGATTTACTTTAAGAAATTCTGATATTCTCCGGGAGTCAATTGCTAGTGCTAATAATAGCTCTAAGTCTTTTCAAAAAGGGAAGGACCTTATTAAAGAAGCTCTGCGGGATTAATTTATGTTATCTTTGAAATATTCTAATCGTTTTAAAAAAGATTTAAAACTCTATCAGTACGATCGGGTCGTTCTTTCGGAGTTGGAAAAAGTTTTAGATTTTTTGGTTCAAGAAAAAAAATTACCTTTAAAAAATGCCAATCATCGCCTGGTTGGTGAGTTTAAAGATTGCTTTGAGTGTCATATTAAGCCGGACGTGCTTTTGATTTATAAAATACAAAAATCTGAGGTGGTTGTTTTATTACTTCGAATTGGATCGCATGCCACTCTCTTTTAAGATAAATTAATATTTTGCTATGAAAAAGAACCTCGGTCTGAGGTTCTTTTTTGTGCCGCGGGAGGGAATCGAACCCTCATGGCATCGCTACCACACGAGTTTGAGTCGTGCGCGTCTACCAATTCCGCCACCGCGGCTTTGTTCATGTTTTCTATCATAGCAAAAAAAACATAATTGTCAAAGAGGAATAAATAGGTTATAATATTTTTGCAAAATAGATTATATAAATATGGGTAAAATCATTTCAGTTGTTAATCAAAAGGGTGGGGTAGGAAAGACCACTACAGCTATTAATTTAGGTGCTTATTTGGCTTATTTTGGCCAAAGCGTGCTTTTAGTTGATGTTGATCCTCAGGCTAACGCTACTTCTGGACTGGGAATTGAACATCGGAAATTGGAACATGGAATCTATGATGCTTTAATTGGCCAAAAAACATTGTCGGAGGTTATTAAAAGAACTCTACAGAATAATTATTATTTGGCTCCAGCGACACTGGCTTTGGCTGGAGCGGCCATTGAGTTAATTGGTATGGAGGATCGGGAGTTTCGTTTGATGCATTTACTTCAAGACATTAAATCTGATTATGATTTTATCATTATCGACGGCCCACCATCCTTAGGCCTTTTAACTGTTAATAGTTTGGTGGCGGCCGATGAAATTTTAATACCAATTCAAAGTGAATATTATGCCCTGGAAGGCTTGAGCCAATTGCTGGAAACTATTTTTTTGATTCAAAATAACCTGAAGCCATCTTTAGGAATTATGGGAGCGGTAATCACTATGTTTGATAAACGGAATCGCTTATCGGAGTTGGTCAAGAATGAACTCAACCAATATTTTCCTAATCGAGTTTTTAATTCTATTATTCCTCGTAGTGTTCGTTTGGCTGAAGCTCCAAGTTATGGGCGGACGATACTTCAGTATGATCCAAAATCTAGCGGGGCTAAGGCTTATGAGGAGTTAGCTAAAGAAATTATTGCTTTAAAAAAATAATTATTAATATTTAAAAATATGCCTCAAGGATTAGGTCGGGGATTGTCATCGTTAATACCTAAAAAAATCAACAATAGTTATTCGGATTTTGATATTAAGGAGAATGAAGGTTTGGAAATATCTGATCGCAGTCGGATTATTTATATTGATCCATCCAAGATTGTCGCTAATCCCTATCAACCACGGAAAGATTTTTCTAGCGGTGCTTTAGATGATTTGATTAAATCAATTAAGGAGCATGGTATTATTCAACCATTAGTTGTTACTCGGAGCGAGAATGGCTATGAATTGATTGCTGGTGAAAGACGTTGGCGCAGTGCACAGTCTTTGGGATTGAAAGAGGTTCCGGTTATTGTCCGCGAAGCTAATCGCCAAAAGAAATTAGAGTTAGCTTTAATTGAAAATTTGCAACGAGAGAGTTTAAATCCGGTTGAAACTGCCATTGCTTACAATCAATTAATTAATGAATTTAATTTGACTCAGGAAGATGCCGCTTTGCGAGTGGGGAAGTCTCGTTCGGCCGTGGCCAATTCTCTTCGTTTATTACAACTTCCAGCCGAGGTGCAATTAGCGTTGATTGAGAAAAAAATTACTGAAGCTCATGCTAAATACCTATTAGGCCTGGAATCGCCAGCTAAGCAATTATCAGTTTTCAAGAAAATTATGCACCAGAATTTGTCGGTTCGCGACACTGATCAATTGATTAAAAATATTGGTGGAACAAAGGGCGCTCAGGTCAAATCAGATTATCGGGATCGTCCGCGCGAAGAAAAAATGTCTCATTTCTTTGGCGCCAAGGTTGAGATTAAAAGACAAAAACAAGGCGGTCAAATCATTATTAGTTTTGCCGGCGATGAAGATCTGGACGAAATCGTCAGAAAGATTTAGACTTAATTTTTACAATATTATTAGGTTAAAAAAGTCTGTAAATTTAATTTATAGACTTATTTAACTATTAAGACCAATTTCATGTCTTTTGTGCATTTGCATAATCATACCCACTATTCTTTGCTTGATGGCTTAACCAAGCCGGAGCAATTAGTGGCTCGAGCCAAAGAACAGGGCTCTCCAGCCGTGGCAATTACTGACCACGGGGTTATGTATGGTGTTATTGAATTTTATCAGAAATGTCAGAAGGCTGGGATCAAACCAATTATTGGTGTTGAAGCTTATCTAGCTCCCAATTCTCGCCATGACAAAAATACCAGAGATGATGCGCGTAATTTTCATTTATTATTATTGGCTAAAAATAATATTGGTTACAAGAATTTAATTAAATTAACCTCCTTAGCTCATTTGGAGGGTTTTTATTATAAGCCTCGGGTTGATTGGGAGCTATTACAGAAATACCATGAGGGCTTGATTGCTTGTACGGCTTGTTTGGGGGGAGAGATTCCACGTTTGATTACTGGTGGTAAATTGGATAGAGCGCGGGAGCGAATTATAGAGTATCGAGATCTTTTTGGACCAGATAGCTTTTATTTAGAGATCCAAGACCATCCAGAGCTTGAAGGTCAGGATAAAGTTAATCAACAATTAATTGCTTTTTCGAAAGAATTAGGAGTTCCGCTGGTAGCTACCAATGATTCCCATTATTTATATAAAGAGCATGAAGAAGCTCAGGATATTTTGCTTTGTTTGCAGAGCAAAAAGAAACTCGAAGATACTGATCGGATGAAAATGATGGGGTATGGAGATTATTCTATTCGCAGTAATGAGGAGATGATTCAGGCTTTTAAAGATGTGCCAGAAGCTGTTTCCAATACTTTAAAGATCGCCGAAATGTGCAATGTAGAAATTGAGTTGGGGAATATTCAATTGCCCCATTTTGAAGTGCCGGAAGGTTATGATGGTAATAGTTATTTGCGAGAATTATGTGAGAGGGGGCTCAAAAAACGTTATGGGTTAGTGGGAGACAAAGTGGTTGATGCTGATTTTTCTGAATTATCTTCTGATGATCTACAAAAGATTAGAACTAGAATGGATTATGAACTTGAAGTTGTCACTAAAATGGGCTGGCCTTCTTATTTCTTGATCGTGGCTGATTTTGTTAATTGGGCTAAAGATCGAAAAATAGTCGTTGGTCCGGGTCGTGGTAGCGCTGCTGGTTCATTGGTTTGCTATCTAACCGGAATTACTAATTTGGATCCTCTAAAATATGATTTGCTGTTTGAGCGCTTCTTAAATCCCGAGAGAATTTCAATGCCTGATATTGATTTGGATTTTGCCGATGTTCGTCGCTCAGAGGTTATTAAATACGTGGAAGAAAAATATGGTCAGGATCATGTGTCGCAAATTATTACCTTCGGAACTATGGCGGCTCGAGCGGCGGTTCGTGATGTTGGTCGAGTGTTAAACGAACCTTATGATTATTGTGATCGCCTAGCCAAGATGATCCCGATGTTTTATAAATTGGACCAAGCCTTAAACGAAGTTCCGGAGTTGAAAGACATTTATCAAAAAGAGCCGGCTGCCAAAAAGATATTAGATTATGCCAAAACTCTCGAGGGTGTGGCCCGTCATTCCTCAATGCATGCTTGCGGTGTTTTGATTACTAAAAATCCTCTAACTGATTATACTCCGATTCAATATGCTTCTTCTTCTGACAGGGATGTGGTTTCGCAATATTCACTTCATCCGGTTGAAGATTTGGGATTATTGAAAGTCGATTTTCTGGGACTGAAAAATTTAACTATTATTGAGTCGGCTTTGAGAATTATAAAGAATACTCGAGGTTTGGAAATTGATATTGATAAGATTCCTTTGGATGATTCAAAAACTTATTCTTTATTTCAAAATGGATCGACAACTGGAGTCTTTCAATTTGAAAGTTCTGGAATGAAGCGCTATTTGCGTGAATTGAAACCGAATGAATTTGAAGATATTATTGCCATGGTGGCTCTTTATCGTCCTGGTCCAATGGAGTGGATTCCGGAGTATATAGCCGGAAAACATAAAACAAAAAAGATAGTTTATTTACATCCTAAATTGGAACCGATTTTGGCTAAGACCTATGGTGTGGCTATTTATCAAGAGCAAATTATGCAGATTTCTCGGGAGCTTGCTGGGTTTACTAAGGGTGAGGCTGATACTTTGCGGAAAGCGATGGGTAAGAAGATCCCAACTTTACTAGCCGAGCAGAAAGAAAAATTTGTTTCGGGTTGTGTCCAAAATGGAGTAGACAAAGAATTAGCTGAGAAAATTTTCTCATTTATTGAGCCTTTTGCCGGCTACGGTTTTAATCGTAGTCATGCCGCCTGTTATGCCCTTATCGGTTATCAAACTGCCTATCTCAAAGCTCATTTTCCGGCTGAATTTATGGCCGCTCTTTTAACTTCAGACCAGAATGATATCGATCGGATCGCAATTGAGATTGATGAGTGTCGTAAAATGGGACTACAAATTATGCCTCCTGATGTTAATGAGTCTTTTGCTACTTTTACCGTTGTGACCAGTGGCACCATTGATAATCGGATTGTGGCTGTTGATGAAAAAATTGATACGATTCGTTTTGGTTTAGGAGCAGTTAAGAACGTTGGTGGTCATATCTGTGATATGATTATTGCCGAGAGAAAAGCCAATGGCCCGTATCTTGATATTTTTAATTTTTTAGAGAGAATCAGTGATCGTGATTTAAATAAGAAGTCAATGGAAAGTTTAATTAAGACTGGAGGCCTGGATCGCTATGGAGAACGTGGTGAACTTTTATTTAATTTGGAAATGCTTTTGAGCTTTAACAAAGAGAATGGCAAAATGAAGAATAGTCATCAGGACAGTTTATTTTCTTCTTCGCCGCAAATCTATGTTGCTAGTTATCCTAAATTAGTTAAGGCCCCGGCGGCCTTAGAAAAGGATTTTCTGCGCTGGGAGAAGGAACTCCTCGGGCTCTATATTACTGAGCACCCTCTAAATCATTATCTTCCATATTTTTCTGGCTTTGTTATTCCTTTGGTTGAATTGAAGGGTCGGGAACAGGAAACTGGTGTCAACACGGCGGGAGTGATTTCCACTATTAAAAAAATTATTACTCGTAATAATCAGACCATGCTTTTTGTAAAGATTGAAGATGCTATTACTAATGTCGAACTCTTGGTTTTCCCAAAATTATTGCAAGAGACTTCGGATATTTGGACTGTTGGTAAAATAGTTTTGTGTCGGGGTAGAGTTTCTGACAAAGATCAGGAAACTAAAATTTTGGTTAATAAGGTGGTGCTCTTGGATGAAGATAATCCGGCCAAGAGTATTGATGATTTCAAAAGAATATTACTGGAGAGTCGTGATGATCCACGGAATAATTATCGTAATTATCCTAAAAAAACTGAGCCTAGTCGAGATCCGATTGAAGCACCGGCAAAAGTAGAGGCTACGGTCCCGGCCCTGAGATTAATCTTTAATCGGGATTTGAGCAGTGTTGAATTAGACAAATTAAGAAGTTTATTTTTGGCTCACCCTGGTGATAGTCCAGTCTATTTTAAGATTAAAGATAATATTTTGAAAACTGGCTTTCAGGTGGCTTATCAGTCTGAGCTGATTACGGCTATTAAATCTGATTTTGTTTCGGTCTTAGAGGTTGTTGAGAATTAAAAGAAATGTTATAATTAAGGATATTGAACTTTGTTTTTAGTTAAATATTCTAAATTTAAAAATATGACTTTAAGTAAAAAAAGCCACAAGCCAACGACTATTCATAAAGCTAGCCACTCGGCTAGTATTAAGAGGGTGAGCGGTCGATCGGATGCTGCAAAGAGACTTTTATCAATGGTGGAAAAACCACAACTAGAAAAGATTTCTTCTATCAAGGTGACATCTCCCGAGCCTATTACTCCACCTAGTCCTAGCGCTCCTCTGAGTGATAATTTTGATTCTCGTAAACAGTTTTTTCAAATGATGTCACAGCAAATTAACCAAGATGCTCCTAAGGCTCCGACTCCCAAAACTGATGAGCTTGATAAATTGATAATTGATGAGCAGGTCGCTGTTCCCGGTCACTCCATTGGTACTTATCGTAAATTAGCTTTTCGTTTTATTGCTTTGGCCTTAGTGCTAGTCTTAGCAGTTCTTTATTTCGTCTTAGTTAAAATGACTGTTATTGTCACTCCTGGAAAACAGGTAGTTAATGATAGCTTGATAGTTGATGTTTATGGCGCCAACCAGATTCCTGATAATGATCGATCATTACGCGGTAATATTACTAGAATTGAGGCTGAAGAAAGTGGTGTCTTCCAATCAAGTGGTGAGAGTTCTGTCGGTGGTGGATTTTCTGGCAGAGTAAAGGTTATCAATAATTATAGTCAGAATCAACCCTTAGTAGCTACGACTCGTTTATTGAGTCCAGATAATAAATTGTTTCGAATTAAAAATAATATAACTGTTCCGGCTGGAGGATCGGTTGAAGTTGATGTTTATCCTGACAAATCTGGAAATGATATGGCTATTTCTCCGACTAAATTTACTATTCCTGGCTTATGGTCCGGGCTGCAAGACAAAATTTATGCCGAGAGCTTGGGAGCCTTTACTTTTGGCTCAACTATTAAAAAGAGCATTTCTCAATCTGATGTTGATAGGGCCACTCAAGAATTGAATAATCTTTTGACTGAGAAGGTTAAGGCTAAAGTGGGAGCTAAGAATGGCTATGACCAGGTAATTTACCAAGTTAGCACTGATACGGCTCAAATTGAATTGGTTAATGCTAAAGTTGGAGACCAGAAAGATCAGTTTTCTGCTTCCGTAAAGAATATTGTCAATGTTATCTCTTTCTCCAGTAGTGATATTATTAAAATTGCTCAACAAAAGATGTCGGCAACTAATCCTGACAGCAAGGCTGTGGCTGAAATTGACAGAGCCAATCTTGAGTATGAGTTAGAGGGTTATGATTCTCAAAATAATATTGCTACCTTGAAATTTGATTTTGCCAGCCGTTTGGCTTCAGTCGATTCCGAGTTTATTGATAAGGGTAAATTAGTTAATTTGAATCAATCTCAAATTGAAAATTATTTAAAGGGGGTAAAAGAAATTGATAGTTTTGAACTTCATTTCTTTCCAGGATTTTTGAAACGATCTCCAGCGCTAGTTGATCGAATTTATATTGAAGTTAAATAATATGATTAACATCGAAAAACCTTACGACGAAAATAAAATTAATTGGCAGAAAAGCGTTTCTGAAGTTAGTAGGTTTTTATTAGATCATTCTGAGAATGGATTTTTTGTTGAACAGAATGAGTTTGAAAGTAAAGGAGAACAAGAGAAGGTTAAGCGTCTCAAGAATCGTTTAGCTGAATTATTGGAAAAGGCCACTAAGCGTCTTGGCTATCAAGTCGATGACCAAAAACTGATTAATGATGCTTACCGTCAGATAATTAAAATGAATGACTCCGGTGAATTACCGCCCTCCGGTTTGTTAAAAAACTTTTGCGCTGAAATTGAGGAGCGCCTAGAAAAAGTAGCTTAGTATGAATATTAATAGTTTTTATGAAGTTTTAAAGACTGAGCCCTCCTATCGCGTGAAACAAGCACAAAAATTACTTTTTAGTGATTTAATTGATAACTGGAATCAGGCCAGTAATTTGCCTTTGGCCTTACGAGAAAAGCTGAATCTTGAGTGCCCAATTGATATCAAGGCTAAGGTGCTAGCAGCTCGAGATAAAAAGTCATTTAAGGCTCTAATCACTTTATCTGATGGAGCTAAAATTGAAACTGTTTTGATGCGACACAAAGAGGGAAGAGACACTATTTGTATATCTTCTCAAGTTGGTTGTCCTTTGGGTTGTTCTTTTTGTGCGACTGGTGCTTCTGGTTTTACTAGAAATTTAAATAAGAATGAAATTATTGAACAGGCTCTTTTTTGGGCTCGTTATTTGAAGACTAATTTTAAATCTAAAATTACCAATATTGTCTTTATGGGAATGGGTGAACCATTCTTGAATTATGATCAGGTGTTGAGCGCTATTCGAGTTCTCAATGAAGCTGATGGTTTGCATATTGGAGCCCGTCATATTTCTATTTCGACAGTTGGTTTAGTTGATGGTATTAAGCGTCTGGCCAAAGAAAAGCTCCAAGTTAATCTGGCTGTTTCTCTTCATAGTGCTAGTGACAAGATTCGATCAGACTTGATGCCGATTAACAAAAAATATTCAATTGCCCAATTATTACGGGCTGTAGATTATTATATTGAAAAGACTAATCGTCAGGTGATGTTTGAGTATATGTTAATGAAAAATGTTAATGATAGCGACGAGGCGGCTGAAAAATTAGCGGCTATTATGAATAAGCCACTTTATGTAGTTAACCTGATGAATTATAATGAGACGTCAGTTTTCCGTCCGGTTGATGAGAAGGTTTTTAAGAATTTTGAAAAGATATTAATTAAGAGAAAAATAAAAGTTACCAGTCGTTATCGTTTCGGTTCTGATATCGCTGCAGCCTGTGGGCAACTGGCAGCTCGAAATAAATAATTTAATTATAATTATTAGTATGAAGGAATTTGGGCAGATGTCTTATACTATTTTAATAATCCTATTTTTTTATTTGGTGGTAAAAACCTTATTTCTGGGTATTGCTTTTTAGTTTATCTCTGATACAAAAATAAAGAAGAGGATGACTGATGCCATCCTCTTTTATATATTTTATCTCATTTCTTTTACTTTGACCTCCCTGATTGGCACCTCCTTCACGGTGAGGTATCTTCTGATTGAGACCATTTGTTCCGGGCTTTTTTCCCTAACTTTCCGAAAGTTTTTTTCGGTGACTTTTTGGTCATTGAGTTGCCAAACCTCCCCGTTATAGCTTAGAACCAAGATGCTTTCTGGCTCATCCTTCTGTTTGGTGGGCCGTAGACCCTTGACGATAACTTTTTTTTTCATCTTTTAGTCCTCCTCTTTTTTTAAATGGTTATTAATTATTTAATAATTAAATTATATCATATTTCTCATATTTTGTCAAAAAAGATTTGTAGTAATTAAAAAAGAGGTGTTTTTACCTCTTTCCTTTGGGTTTATACTTGTTTTTTAATTTTTACTGTTTATTCTTTTACATAATGTGAGGAAAATGCCATCAATAAGTAATCTTAGCGATGAAGAGTTCATTATTTCTAAGTATTGAAATTTGATTGCTTGGAAGGCCTGTTCTTCTGAGGTTATTTTTTTGTAGTTTTTTAATTCTTTAGAGATCTCTTTGCGAGAAGATTTTCTCTCGTCTTTTCTAGAATATGGTTTCATAACTAGTGGATTTAAATGTTAAACAACTGATTAAAACTTATCATTTTATAACTACCATGTCAACTTCTTTTATTTTCTGTTTTATATTATACTGATTATTATATGAAGACCAAACAAAAACTAGAATTACTAGCTCCGGCCGGTAATTTGGCTAAAATGAAGACAGCGCTCGCGTACGGAGCTGATGCGGTCTATTTAGGTATTCCAGAGTTTTCTCTGAGGGTCAGAATTAATGATTTTGATTTTAAGGGTATTAAGCAGGCGATTGATTATGCTCATTCTTTAGGGAAAAAGGTTTATGTAACAATTAATATTTTTGCGCATGAAAGACATATTAAATTGCTCCCAGCTTATTTAAAAAAATTAAGTCAGATTAGTCCCGATGGTATTATTCTATCAGATCCTGGAGTTTTGGAACTTGTTAAGAAGTATTTGCCTAAAGTAATTATTCATCTTTCAACTCAGGCTAATTGTACCAATGGTGCTGCAGTTAAGTTTTGGTATCGTCAGGGAGTACGGCGGATAATTTTGGGTCGGGAAGTGACCTTGGCAGAGATTAAAGAAATTCATCTAACTTGTCCTCGGATGGAGTTGGAATATTTTGTTCATGGAGCGATGTGTATGGCTTATTCTGGTCGTTGTTTCCTGAGCCAGGAGATGGTTGGTCGCAGTGCTAATTTAGGGGATTGTATTCAACCTTGTCGTTTTGAATATGACGTTTTTATCAAATCCCATGGTCACGATGAAGTTTTGGAGTTAGTTTCTGAGCCTCATGGTTCTTATTTGTTAAATTCTAAGGACTTATGTCTATTAGAGTATTTACCAGAATTAATTAAGGCCGGAATAACGAGTTTCAAGATTGAAGGGCGAGCTAAGAGCGTCTATTATCTAGCTAATATTGTCGGTATTTATCGCTTGGCACTTGATAACCCCAAAAAGATTCCAGAGTTAATTGGTGAGTTGTATACAAAAGTTACCCATCGCGGTTATACCACTGGCTTTTTACTAACAGAAAAGGCTGGTCAAAATACGCTTGATTCTCATAATATTCCGGATTGGGAATTCTGTGGCCAGGTTATCAAAAATGAGAAAAAAGGGGTTTTAATTCAGGTTCATAATACCATCAAGAAGGGTGATGAGTTGGAGCTTGTTTTACCTTTTTATGATATAATTAGATTTAGAGTTGACTTGATGATTGATTTTCAAAATGGGCAAGAGATTTCCGAAGCTCATGGCGGCGGCGGCGGTCAAAAGGTTTATTTAGATATTAAAACCTTGAAAGAAATCCCGACCCTGGCTGTTTTGAGAAGAAAAATTAATTAATTTGGTTATGATTTCATATTTGAAAGGCAATATTATTTATAAGAGTAATAATTATTTGATTTTAGATGTCGCTGGTGTCGGCTATGGTATTTTTCTGACTGAAAAATTATTATCTGAGGCTCGAATTAATTCTGAAGCCACTTTTTATATCCATCAACAGGTTCGAGAAGACGCCTCTGATTTATATGGTTTCAAAAATGCGGCTGACTTAGAGTTGTTTGAAATGCTACTTTCGGTTTCTGGTGTTGGCCCCAAATCAGCTTTAGGGGTATTGTCAATTGCTAGCTCTGATGAAGTGATTCAATCTATTGCTCGAGGCGACTCTGTTCTTCTCACTAAAGTCTCTGGTATTGGGAGAAAGACGGCTGAGCGATTGGTCTTGGAGTTAAAAGGCAAGATTATTAAATTAAATGGACAGGCGTTGGATGGCTTTGATTCAGTAGTTAGTGGCAGTGACGAAATTGATGCTTTAATAGCTTTAGGGTATTCTTTGCCTGAGGCTAGAGAAGCCTTAAGCCTTATTCCTTCTAATATAATTGGTAGCGGGGCCAGAGTCAAAGAGGCCTTGAAAAATATGAAAAAATAATGTAGCGTATACTTTATGAAACAATCTCAATTATTTACAAAAACACTTAAAGAAACCCCAAAAGATGAAACCAGCTTTAATGCCCAGGTTTTAATTAGAGCTGGCTTTATCGACAAGGTAGGAGCTGGTATTTATAGCTTTCTGCCTCTCGGACTTCGGGTTTTAAATAAAATTAATAATATTGTCAGGGAAGAGATGGCAACTGTTTCTGGTCAAGAGGTTTTAATGACTGCTTTGACCCCGAAAGAGGTTTGGCAAACCACTGATCGCTGGGATAGTTTTGACGCTCTTTTTAAATTAGTTGGAAATGACGACAAGGAATATGCTCTGGGTGCTACTCATGAAGAAATAGTGACGCCACTGGCTAAAAAATTCTTATGTTCTTATAAAGAATTACCTAAGTCTATTTATCAGATTCAGGTTAAATTCCGTAATGAAAAAAGAGCTAAGGCTGGACTTCTGCGCGGTCGGGAATTTTTTATGAAAGATATGTATTCCTTTCATACTAATCAAGAAGATCTGGATCGATATTATGAAGAGGTCAAAGAAGCTTATTTCCGAATTTATAGTCGTGTTGGACTGCGAGACTTAACTTATTTAACTTATTCTTCCGGCGGTGCTTTTTCTAAATTTTCTCATGAGTTTCAAACTTTAACAGAAGCCGGCGAAGATCATATTTATATTTGTTCTAATTGCCAGGTGGCTGTTAATCGAGAAATAATTGAAGAGCATAATTTCTGCCCGGTTTGTCAGAATAAGAATTTAGTTGAGGCTAAGGCAATTGAAGTCGGTAATATTTTTAAGTTAGGCACTAAGTTCTCTAATGCTTTTGATATGAAATATATGGATGGTAATGGTCAATCGCAGGAAGTGATTATGGGTTGTTATGGTATGGGTCCAAGTCGAGTGATGGGAACTGTCGTTGAAGTTTTCAATGATGATCGAGGAATCATTTGGCCGGAGAGTATTGCTCCCTTTAAAATTCACCTATTATCTTTGAAGGAAAATGAGGCGGCCACTAAAATTTATTCAGAGCTGATTAAAAATAATATCGAAGTGTTGTTTGACGATCGAGAAGATGTCGGCGCTGGTCAGAAATTTGCCGACGCTGATTTAATTGGTTGTCCTTATCGGCTGGTAGTTTCCAGCAAAACCTTGCAACTGGGTGGAGTCGAGCTTAAAGCTCGAACCAGTGACCAATTGGAAATTATTCCTCTTGATCAGCTTGTCAACAAATTTAGTAATTAATATTATGTGGGGAAAAATATTAGCAAAATTTAGTCGCTTCGGTCATGATTTAGGGGTTGATTTGGGTACTAAAAATACCTTGGTTTATGTTGATAAGAAGGGAATTATTATCAACGAACCGAGTGTAGTGGCGATTAATAGCCGAACTACTGAAATTTTAGAGATTGGTCGGGAAGCTAAGAAAATGGTAGGCAAAACCCCGAGTCATATCCAAACTATCAAGCCACTTATTGATGGCGTTATTTCTGATTTTGAAGTGACCGAAAAGATGTTACGTTATTTTATTAAAAAAGTGCATAATGAAAATTTTTCTCTTATTCCTCGCCCACGGGTAATTATTGGTATTCCTTTGGGTATTACTGAAGTTGAAAAGAAAGCCGTTGAAGATGCTGCTCGTTCAGCTGGAGCTCGGAAGGTCTATTTAGTGGAGGAAGTTATGGCTTCAGCTATTGGAGCTCGGTTGCCAGTTTTAGATGCCACGGCTAGCATGGTTGTGGATATCGGTGGTGGCACAACCGACATCGCTGTTATTTCTTTGGGCGGAGTAGTTTCTTTCAAATCTTTGCGTTTTGCTGGTAACGAACTCGATAATAATATTATTGATTATATTCGCGAAGAATTTAATCTTTTAATTGGTGAACAATTAGCTGAGAGGATTAAGATTCAATTAGGCTCGGTTATTCCTTTCTCTGAGCCACGAGAAATGGAAGTCCGCGGTCGTGATTTGATTAATGGACTTCCGAAATCAATTATGGTTAGTGATGCTCAAATTAGAGAAGCTATTAGCCGAACCGTCAGCAAGATGGTTGATAATATCAAGTTAACTTTGGAGTCTACTCCACCAGAATTAGTTTCTGATGTTTATGAGAGTGGAATTTATTTAACTGGTGGCGGAGCTTTGCTTTATGGTCTAGCTGAATTAATCTCAGTTGCAGCTAAAATTCCAGTTGTTGTGGTGGACGATCCTTTGACTTGCATGGCTCGTGGCACCGGCCTTTTATTTGCCAATGAAAAATTATTGGAAAAAGTGATGGTTCTGCCAAACCTGATGTAATATGCCAAAAAATAGAATTAAACAACATGCTAAAATAATAGTAGTTGCTGGACTACTTATTTTTTTTCATTTTATCGGAGTCTTGTCGCCTTTTGAGAAACTAGTGATTAGAGCTAGTCAGCCGATTTTAGGAAGATTATATAATTTTAGCTCTGGTTGGAGGGCTGATAACAATGATAAAGCTTCTCAAGCTGATTTAAATGCTAAGGTTAACGACTTGGAAGGCCAGGTTAGTAATTTAATAGTGGAAAATGCTCGATTAAAGGATTTGGAAAGCGAAAACCAAAAATTGCGCGAATATCTTAATTTTTTTAACCAAAATAAATTTAATTATGTTTTAGCTAATGTTACTTCTCAAGAAAATTTTTTAGATTCAGTTAAATATGGTCAGAATATTATTATTAATAAGGGAAGTAAAAATAATTTAATTCCTGGTTTGGTGGTTGTTAATGGCCAAGGGGTGGTTATTGGCAAAGTTTTAGAGGCCAGAGAGGACTCGGCCCAGGTTTGTTTGTTGATTAATAATTCTTGTAAATTAGCTGTTAGTATTTTAAATCAGAACCGAACTATCGGAGTGACCGAGGGAGATTTAGGTTTGACTGTCAAAATTAATTTTGTCGGTCAAACAGAAAAAATCAATGAAAATGATATTGTGGTTACTTCTGGCCTGGAAAAGAATATCCCGGCCGGGTTGGTTTTGGGCCGAGTTAGCCAATTGAATAATAATGAAAACGATGTTTGGCAAAATATTAGCGTTGAACCTTTAGTCAATTTTGATAATTTAGGTGTAGTGTCGGTCGTCTTACCCTAATTTATTTTTTTTTATGAAAAAATATTTTATTATCTTATTCTATATCGGCCTCTTGTTATTGATAGTCTTTTCACAATTATCATTAATTAATCCTGGGCCTTATTTTCTGAGTCGGATTAATATTGTTTTATTAGCTTTAATTTTATTTTTATTTTTTTTGGATCTTAAACTTGTTGTGATGTTAGCCTTAGCCTTAGGATTTTTGGTCGATATTTTTTCTTTTCAATTATTTGGTTTTTATGGTTTGACTCTTTTTTTAACTGTCTTCTTCGCCGATGCCTTATTGGCCAATTGGTTTACTAATCGTTCGGCTTATTCTTTTTTAGCTTTAACCTTTTTCACCACTTTGTTTTATAATTTTGTCCTTTATTTTCTATTTTATTTGAGCGATTTTTTGTCGGATCAGGGGTTTTTCTTGTGGCAAGCCAATTTCTGGTCTGGTTTGGGGCTGGAATTAGTTTGGAATTTAGGCCTAATTTTTGCCTTCTTCTGGGTCATGAACTTGACCACCACCAGACTCAAGCCGGTTTTCTTGGATAAACGTTAGAATTATGCTATAATTTAGAGGTATTATTTAAATATTTTTTATGAAACACGATATTCTTACTATCGGTGGAGCAACTGAGGATTTTTCTTTTTATACCCATGAGGGCCTATTATTGGAAGGGAAAAGTGATGTTTTGCATCAAAAGATGATTGCCTTTGAATATGGCGCTAAAATCGGGATTGATCGAGTCTATTCTACCTATGGCGGTGGGGCTGCTAATACCGCTGTTAATTTAAGTGGTTTGGGTTTTGGAGTAGCTGCTGTCTTGGCGGTTGGAGATGATGAACGAGGCCGAAATATTATTAATAATCTAAAACAAAGAAAGGTATCAACTGACTTAGTTAAGGTTGTTAAGGGGGGAAGTACAGGCTTTTCTTTTATTGTTATTAACAAAAACAATGAGCGAATTATTTTTTCAAATCGAGGAGCTAATGCCCAGCTTCGCTTGGGCGCCAAAGACTTGGTTGCTTTGAAAAAATCTAAGTGGGCTTATATTGCCTCCTTGTCCGGACCTTATTGGCTGGAGGATTTACGTCAGATATTTTCCGTTTCTTCAGTTAAAAAGATTTGGAATCCAGGGGAAACTCAATTGTCCGGAGGGTTCAAGAAAATTTCTCAATTTTTGAAACAGACAGATATTTTCTGTGTTAATCAGGATGAGGCCATGGAATTAGTTTTGAGCACTGGAAAGTATCAGACTAATGATTTTAAATTTTTAAATAACGTTAAAAACTTATTGACTGTAATTAAGTCTTTCGGTCCGAAAATGGTCATTATCACTAGCGGGAAGAATGGTGCTAATTTTTATGATGGAAATAATTTTTATCGTCAAGCTATCATTAAAAATCAGAAGAGATTAGATACGACCGGAGTTGGAGATGCTTTTCACTCTTCATTCTTAGCTGGAATTGAAATGTATAATGGTGATATCAAAAAGGCCATGCTTTTGGGAGCTTATAACACTGCGGCGGTTATTTCTGAGATTGGAGCACAAAATGGATTGTTAGTTAAGTCTGATTTAAAAAAGTATAAATTATAATTATATGATTAAGGACGTTGTCATTAAAACTTTAAAGAAATTTACCGATGATCGTGGCTGGCTGGCAGAAATATATCGTCAAGACGAAGATCATTATCAACCACTGATGTCCTATATTAGTTATACTAAGAATGGTATTTCTCGAGGTCCGCATGAACATGTTAGCCAGAGTGATTTATTTGTTTTCGCTGGTCCGGGTGATTTTGAACTCCATTTGTGGGACAGACGGGAAGATTCAAGTACCAAGGATGAATATTTGAAGATAGTGGTGGGAGAGTCAAACCCAGCCACGGTAATTGTTCCGCCAGGAGTAGTCCATGGCTATAAAGGAATCTCTGAGAATGGTTCTTGGTCGATTAATTTACCTGATAAGCTTTATAAAGGTGAAGGGAAACTAGACGAGATTGATGAGATTCGTTGGGAGATAGATCCAAATTCTCCTTATAAGATAATTTAAATAAAATAGAGATTAATTAAAATAAAAAATAAACTTAAATTTATGTCTAAAAGAATTTTTTTAATTGAGGACGAAGAAAGCATCTTATATGGCCTTCAAGATCATTTTACTTCCGATGGTTATGATGTTGATATTAGCGCTGCCGATGAAGAATTAGAGGACTTATTAGGAAGGATCAAGAAGTTTAAACCGGCCTATGTGATTTTGGATTTAGTTTTGCCGAAATTAGATGGTTTGGAAGTTTTAAAGAGAATTAAGAATGATGATGAAACAACTGATATCCAAGTTTTAATCTTTACCGATTTAAGTGATCAAGATTCTAAGACTAGAAGTGTTGGTTTGGGTGCTAATTATTATTTCTTAAAGAGTGAGATGGATATTACTGAATTTGCTGATCATGTTGAGAAGATTATTGAGAATAAGCAAGTTGATGATACTTCGGCTGCCGATGCCGAAGAGAATGATTTGGTTTTGGAATAGTATCGGTTTATTTTATAAGAATAGAGTTGAAGACAAAGACAATTATTTTGGTTGTCATTTTGGCGTATTTTCTGTCTAGTAATTAATAAAAATAATAATAATAATATAATTATCAATATGAAAAAAAAGTGGATTATAATTGTGGTGGTGATTGTGGCCCTGGGAGCGGGTTCATTCCTATGGCTCAATAATCGTCAACCAAAAGTTGAATATACTACCGTAGAATTAAAGCGAGGAAATCTGGTTCAAACGGTTAGTGAGGTCGGAACAGTTAAGGCTCAAAAAGAACTGGAGCTTAATTTTCCTCAATTGGGAAAATTAAGTAAGATTGGTGTTAAGGTTGGTGATTTGGTTAAAAAAGATCAGATTTTGGCTGAGCTTGACCAGAGCTCTATTTTAATTAGAGAACAGGAGTCATTGTCCGCCCTGAATGTGGCTCGAGCTAATTTGAATAAATTGCTGGCTGGTTCAACTGCCAGTGAAATAGCGGTTTATCAGTCTCAAGTTAATTCCGCTCAGATTTCTTATCAAGCAGCCTTGGAAGATTATAGTAAGACCCAAGATAGTGTTAATGAAAATATTTCTCAAGCGCAGAAGAGGCTGTCTGATTTAAGTTCTTCTGATTCTTTAGTTAATTCCTATCAACAATCAATTGGCAATAATCGAAATAATTTAATAACTGTTATCGACTCTAAATTATCGGCCGCGGGAGTGGCGCTTGATTATGCTGATCGGATTCTGAGCGATACTGATATTGATGATTTTCTGGGAGTCAAGAATCCAATTTATTTAACTAATGCTAAAAATTATTATAATCAATCGTTATTAGCAAAATTAGTAGCGATCAGTGATTCGGCAATTGCTAGAAACAACTCAACCGACTCTAATTTAAATAAGGCGGTCGTTAGTTCCTTGGCTTATTTAAATCTAACTTATCAAACTTTGACTAGTCTGTTTAATGTTTTAGAAAATTCCATTGTTTCATCCAGCTTTACTCAGACAATGCTTGAAACCTTCAAGACTAATGTTAATAGCCACTTAAGTGTGATTAGCGGTGGCATTTCTGCTGTTCAGACGGCTGATTATACTTTAAAGAATTCTATTATTAGTTTGTCGGATGCTATTAAAACTGCCCAAAATAATTTGAGTTCGGCTCAGATTACGGGACGACAACAACTAGCTTCAGCTCAGTCTCGAGTAGACACTAGTCGAGAGAGTTGGAGTGTAGCGCAGAAACAATTAGATCGGATTAAGACTCCAGCTCGGGTGGAGGATTTGGCTTTAGCTCGAGCTCAAGTCTCTCAAGCGGAGGCTAGTCTGGATTTAATTAAGAAACAAGTTACTGATAATGTGATTTCAGCTCCAATGGATGGTCAAATTACTAAGATTAATTATGAGATTGGTGAGCAGGTTAATTCTTCTAAGGCTGTGGTAACTATGTTAACGGAAAATAATTTTGAAGTTGAAGTCGATATTTCAGAATCCGATATTTTTAAGGTTAAGACTAATAACTTAGCCTCAGTCACTTTCGATGCTTTTGGGGAAAGTAATAAATTTAATGGCGTAGTTTATTTTATTGAACCAGCTTCAACTGCCATCCAAGATGTTATCTATTACAAAGTTAAAATTAAACTAACTGATAGCGGGGAAATATTAAAAGATATTAAATCTGGTATGACTGCCAATGTCGTTATCACTACCAATAGTAAGGATGGAGTTCTGTCTGTACCTTCTCGGGCCGTTTTAGAAAAGGCTGGTGATGGTAAATTCATTCGAGTTTTGCGAGCTCAGAATCAGGTCGAAGAGGTTCCGGTAACAGTTGGTTTGAGCGGTAATGAAGGAATGGTGGAAGTTATTTCTGATCAACTCAAGGAAGGTGATGCTATTATTACTTTTGTAAAAAACAGTCAATAAAATTATGTTAATCTCAATTCGTGATTTAAAGAAGGAATATGTCACTGGAGACGTGGTAACCAAAGTTCTTCATGGCTTGTCTTTTGAAATTGCTAAAGGCGAATTTGTTTCCATTATGGGACCATCTGGATCAGGTAAAAGTACTTTGATGCACATCATGGGCCTTTTAGATCGATCTTCTTCGGGTAAATATTTATTGGATGATAAGGATGTTACCTTGTTAAATGATAATGACTTAGCAAAATTTAGGAATGACAAGATTGGTTTTGTTTTTCAAGCCTTTAATCTCTTGCCCCGGACTACAGTGTTGGAGAATGTTAAGTTGCCTCTGATTTATTCAGACCATCGTCATAATGCTGATGCAAGGGCTAAGGAGGTTTTGGAAAGTGTCGGGCTGGGTCATCGTTTGAATTATTATACCAATCAGATCTCTGGTGGCGAAAAACAAAGAGTGGCTATTGCTCGGGCTTTGGTTAATGAACCGTCGGTAATTTTTGCCGATGAACCGACTGGTAATTTAGATTCTAAATCCGGCACTCAGATTATGGGAATCTTACAAAAATTAAACGATGCTGGCAATACTATTATTTTAGTTACTCACGAAACCTATACCGCAGAACATGCTAAGCGCATTTTACGTGTTAAGGATGGGCTAATTGTTAGTGATGAAAAAGTTATCAATCGTCGTTTTTCTAATGATGGAGAAATGTTAAAATAATTTTATGGTTTTTCCAGTTAAAGAATCAATCAGAATTTCTGTTAAGGCGCTTCTGGCTAATAAAGCTCGAAGCTTTTTAACAATGCTTGGAATCATCATTGGTGTTGGGGCGGTAATTTTGATTATTTCTCTGGGGGCTGGGGCTCAAAGCTTAATTTTAGATCAGATTAAAAGTACTGGAAGCAACTTGGTTGGAATTCTTCCTGGAAAATCAGAATCTAACGGCCCGCCAGCGACAGCCATGGGTATTGTTATTACCACCTTAATCGAAAAAGACATGGAGGCCATTAAAAAATTACCTCATATTGTTTCAGCAGCTGGTTATTCTCGGTCTTTAGCTACAGCTACTTGGAGAGATAATAGTTATGAGGCTAATATTGATGGAGTCTCGGCTGGTTATTTAGATACTGAAGGTGGTGAAGTTTTGCAGGGTCGTTTTTTTACTGAAGAGGAGGACAAGAATATGGCTCGAGTAGTAGTTCTGGGATCAACTGTTAAGCAAGAATTATTTGGTGATTCTGATGCTTTGGGTCGGCAGATAAAAATCAAGAAACAAATTTTTGAAGTTATTGGAGTTATGGCCACCAGAGGGAAAGTTTTGTTTGTTGATTATGATGATCAAATTCATATTCCTCTTCGAACTACTCAGAAGTTGATTAGTGGTGTTAACTATCTCAGTTTTATTAGAGCTAAAGTGGACGACGAGAAGAACGTTGATGAGGTGCTAGTTAATATTGGAGCCTTGCTCCGGGATCGTCATGAAATTAGTGATCGAAGTGGAGCTAACGATGATTTTTCAGTTCGCAGTATGGCTCAAGCTCTTGATATGATTACAACCATTACTGATGCTCTGCGTTATTTTCTAATTGCGATGGCGGCCATTTCTCTGGTTGTGGGTGGAATCGGAATTATGAATATTATGTTAATTAGTGTTAATGAGAGAACCAGGGAAATTGGCTTGCGTAAGGCTGTTGGAGCTAATAATAATAATATTATCTCTCAATTTTTATTAGAAGCGGTTGTTTTGACATTAATTGGTGGAATGATTGGAATTATCTTCGGAGTCTTTTTGTCCTGGCTGATTTATTTAGTAGTTAATAGTCTGGGGTATAATTATCAATTTGTAGTTGCTTTTTCTTCCATTCTTTTAGCCTTATCAGTTTCAACTTTAATCGGTTTAATCTTCGGTATTTATCCGGCTAGAAAAGCTAGTCGACTGGAGCCAGTTGAAGCCTTGAGTTATGAATAATATTATTACTTCCATCCAAATTTCTTTAAGATCAATGCTGTCTAATAAGGCTAGAACTTTATTGACAGTCTTAGGTATTGCGATTGGAATTTCTAGTGTTATCATCGTCTATTCGGCCGGTGAGGGCATCAGAGGACTATTGGTTGATCAATTACAATCATTTGGTACTAATATTATCCAGACTGAGGTTCGAGTGCCAACCAACAAGAAAGGGAATTCGGGCGAGACAGATAGCGCTATGGCTATTGCTTCTGGAGTTCAAGTTACGACCCTAACTTTGGCTGACATGGAAGATGTCAAAAAATTATCTAATATTAGTGGCGGATATGGTGCTATTTTAAGCCAAGAGAAGATTAGTTATGGCAATGAGGCTAGAAAGTCATTTATCTTTGGCGTTAGTGCTGATTATAGTCGAATTGATAAGACGGATATTGCTCAGGGAAATTTTTTTAGTGAAGAGGACGATCGAGGATTGGCTCAAGTTGTAGTCTTGGGTAGTAAAATGAAAGAAAAATTATTTGGTGATTCTGAGCCCTTGGATAAATATATTACTTTGCGCAAATCAAAATTTAAAGTAATCGGAGTTATGAAATCTAAAGGGGCAACAATGGGAATGGACTTTGATGATTACGTTTACGTTCCAATTCGGACTTTACAGAAGAAGATTATGGGCATTGATTATTTGATGTATATGGTCCATGAGTTTAAGGATGTAAGTGTTGTAGCTGATACTGGTGAGGAGATTAAGTACTTATTGCGTCGTAATCATGAAATTACTGATCCCAACAAAGATGATTTTCGAGTTTCAACCATGGAAGATATGATGAAAACTCTTGATACCGTTACTAATGCTATCACCTGGCTGCTACTAGCGATTGTGGTTATCTCTTTGATTGTTGGTGGCGTGGGAATATTAAATGTGATGTATGTTATTGTGAGCGAGAGAACGGCTGAAATTGGTTTGCGAAAAGCTGTTGGAGCTAATTATAATTCTATCATGATTCAGTTTTTAGTTGAGGCTGTTCTAATTACGATGGTGGGGGCGGTTTTAGGTATTATCACTGGAGTTTTAATTTCTTGGTTGATTAGTGTTGGCGCCAATGCTTTTGGTTTTCATTGGGTTTTTTTGATCCCGCTTAAGGCCTTCATTGTTTCTTTAACCTTCGCTTTTGCCTGCGGTATATTTTTTGGAGTTTATCCAGCGAAGAGAGCGGCCAGTATGGATCCGATTGAAGCTTTGCGTCGCGAATAGTTTTTTGAAATTTTTTAGTGGTTTTTAGAGCAGATGATTATTGGTCTTTTGTAAAAACCCCTAAAAGTCAGAAAAATGAAAAAAGTAATATTAACAGGATTTGAACCTTTTGGACCCTATGGTTTCAATCCGACTCGAGATTTAGTTAAATACTATAATAATCGAGTTATCGCTCCTAAAATTAGAATTTTAGGAATTGTTCTTCCGTGTACATATTTTGGTGCTTTTGGATTATTGTCTAAGATTATTGATGTTCAAAAGCCAGTGGCCGTTATTAGTACCGGTCTTTGGTCCAGCGTTCCTAGTTTGCAAGTTGAAACTATCTTTAAAAATTCGATGAATGGAAAATATCCTGATGCTCATGGTTATCAGCCTCAGAGCTTGCCGATTGATAGTCGGTCTGATGCTCCAGAGTTTTTGGGATCATTGGCGGAAAATATTCGCTTAGTTGAATTGCTTCGCTATCAAAACATTCCGGTCAAAGTTTCAACCGATGCTGATAATTTCATTTGTAATTCTTTGGGATATTTAACAACCCAAAAAATTATGAATGATCGTTTGTTCATTAAGAATATGTTTGTTCATATTCCCTGGACTGATGATTATCAAAACCAAATTAGTTTGGAAGAAGGGAAGGTTTTTTTGGAGAAGAAGAAATTTTATCAGGCGATAGAGTTATTGATTAAGAACATTTAAATCGAATTATTATCTTTTAAAAGCCAAACATCAAGTTTGGCTTTTTAAATTAAAAGACATTATTTTAGTTGTCTGCAGGCGTAAATAATGATATAATACAATCATCAGAATTAACTCTCTCTATTTTTTTATGTTTAAACATAAATCTAAGTTTGCCTTCACCCTCATTGAACTTCTCGTCGTGATTGCCATCATTGGTCTTTTAGCGACTGTCTCAGTCATTGCTTTAAATAATGCCAGGTCTAAATCTAGGGATGCTAAAAGAGTCAGTGAAATAAAACAAATTCAAACGGCACTAGAGCTATATTATAACGATCAGAATAGATATCCTCTGACAGCCGAATTTATTAGTGGCGCAGAAATATTCTCGACCTCTTCTTACGGTACTACTACCTATCTCGCTCACATTCCTTCTACTCCTACTCCAGCCGATGGCGCTTGTTCTGACTCTGAAAATCTCTTCACTTATACTTCAAATGACGGCTCATCATATTCTCTCACCTTCTGCCTGGGCGTTAACACCGGAACCCTAACCGCTGGAGTTAATAATGCTAACCCCTATGGCATCACCTATCTCAATCCTGGGTCAGAAGACGCTGGCTGTCCAGTTTGTGAAGCAACAAGTACGCCGGAGGAGTGTGAGGTTGGTTGTTCTTGTAGTGATGCTAATTTAGTTTGTTGTGAAGGCTGTGACGAAGACGCAGTTTGTCAAGGTGGCACTTATTGCGGTCAAACTATTAATTGTCCCGTGGGCCAATCTTGTTTTAATGGCGCTTGTATTAGTTTTACTTGCGGTAATAGCCAGGTCGCAGTTACAAGTATAGGTAATTATACTTGTGGGGCTGGCGATCTTTGTGTTTATGACACTGTAGAGATTGGTACACAATGTTGGTTGAAGCAAAGTATGAATATTGGTTCAAAGGTTACGGGAGTCACTACTCAATCTGATAATAGCATTTTAGAGAAGTATTGCTATAATAACAGTGATGCCAACTGTACTGCTTATGGAGCTTTATATCAATGGAATGAAACCATGCAATATTCTGTTGTTGAATCATCTCAGGGTATTTGTCCGGCTGGTTGGCACGTTCCTTCTGATACTGATTTATCTATTTTGGAAAGTTATTTAACTGATTCGCCTAATACTTGTAGCGCCTCAAGATCATCTGTCTGGAGTTGTGCTAACGCTGGAAACAAGTTGAGGGAGGCGGGTACTTTTCATTGGAGCGATCCTAATACTGGGGCCACTAATTCTTCCGGCTTTTCTGCTTTAGCAGCCAGCGCCAGGCTTGCTGATGGGTCATTTTCTGGTTTAGGTGCTAATAGTTATCTTTGGTCGTCATCTGTTATTGATGGGTCTAATGCCTGGCGGCGTACTATGGGTACTGTCTCGACTGTCTATCGTGCTCCAATTGGTCGTTCTATTGGGTTGTCAGTTCGTTGTTTAAAGAATTAGTCTACTCTTTTAACTTGTAATGATAGAGAGATATTGGATGAAAACTCTAATATTTTTTGATTTTATCTTTATTGACTAAACCCCGGCAATGAGTTAATATTGTCATATATTATTAAAGAAACTATATGTTTATCAAGCGAATTGGGATTGATTTAGGAACAACTTATACCCTTGTTTACTTGCCTAAAAGGGGAGTAGTTATTAATGAGCCTTCAGTAGTGGCTGTTTCAGTGGACGATCGGAAGATTTTAGCGGTTGGCAATGAGGCTAAGGATATGTTGGGTCGGACCCCAGATACTATTATTGCTCTTCGTCCTCTTAAAGACGGAGTAATTGCTGATTATAAAACAACTGAAGCAATGATCCGTTATTTTATTAATAAAACTTTGGGAGGTATTCGTATTTTTCGTCCGGAAGTTATGGTTGCGGTTCCAGCTGGTATTTCCTCAACTGAGAGAAGGGCGGTGATTGAAGCCACATTAGCTGCTGGTGCTCGGGCTGCTTATATTATTAAAGAGCCAGTGGCGGCGGCGATTGGAGCTGATATTCCAATTAGTTCTGCGGCCGGACATATGATTGTTGATATTGGTGGTGGAACGGCTGAGATGGCGGTTATCTCTTTAGGTGGAGTTGTAGCTTCAACTTCAGTTCGAGTGGGAGGTAATAAATTTGATCTAGCTATTTTAGAATATATTAAAAAGAAACATAATTTAGTGATAGGTGAAAGAACGGCTGAAGAGATTAAGATTAAGGTTGGTTCAGCTTTATTTTTATCTGATGAAGAAAAATTAAGCATGGAAATTAGTGGTCGAGATTCAGTTAGCGGTTTGCCTCGTACTACTACTATTACCAGTGATGATGTAACTGAAGCTATTCAAAGTGAATTGGAAGAAATCTTAAATGCCACTAAAAGAATTTTACAAGAAACTCCTCCAGAATTGGTGGCTGATATTATCGACAAGGGAATTGTTATCTCTGGCGGTAGCGCTTTGCTTCGAAACATTGATCAATTATTTTCTCGGGCCATTGGCGTCTCTGCTTATATCGCCGATGATCCCTTGCTTTGTGTAGCTAAAGGAACTGGTATTGCCTTGGACAATTTAGATTCTTACAAGCGCAGTATTCTAGCGGCTAAATAATTTTTATGATTATCGGTATTGATGCTTCTCGAGCTAATCGTCAATATAAAACCGGTACGGAATGGTACTCTTATTATTTGATTAAAAACTTTGCTGAAATTGATAATAAAAATCAATATCGGCTTTATTCTGATCGGCCTTTTGGGTCTGATTTAAAAAAAATCATTGCTGATCATCCTAATTTTACCGGAAAGGTTTTGCGTTGGCCTTGGCAATATTTTTGGACCTTGGGTCGGTTGACACTAGAGATGGTTTGGCACCAGCCTCGAGTTTTATTTGTTCCAGCTCACTCTATCCCTTTGATTTGTCCGCGACGGACCATCACCACCATTCATGATATTGCCTTTAAAAAGGAAGAGGCTGTTTATACTGAACAGACTATTGATCGTGGCCGTCATTTCTTACGTTATTTAATTGTGTTTATTGTTAAGCATATATTATTTTTGGCTGGTAAAGGATTCAAGTATGATCCAACGGCTTATTTAGATTGGTCGACTCGTTATGCTTTGCGCCATGCTAAAAAGATTATTACGGTTTCTCATAACACCAAAAAAGAGATTGTGGAGGTCTATAAAACTAATCCTGACAAGATTAAGGTTATTCATAATGGTTATGATGATTCATTCTTTAAAAAGATTGCAGATCGCCGGGAAGTGGCTCAGGTCTTGGATCGTTATGGTTTGAATTTTCCTTATTTACTTTCAGTGGGAAGGCTAGAAAAGAAAAAAAATATTCCAATGTTAATTGAAGCTTTAGCTCTTTTGAAAGAAAATAATCCGGAGATCAAAACTAAGTTGGTACTTATCGGCCATGCTGGATTTGGTTATGATGAAATTAAGTATATTATTGAAGAGTATAATTTAAACTCCGAGGTTATTATGTTGGGTTGGGTGGCCGAGGCTGATTTACCTGGGATATATAATGGCGCCTTAGCTTTTGTTTTCCCATCTCGCCATGAAGGTTTTGGTATCCCAGTCATGCAAGCTTTGGCTTGCGGTTTGCCGTCAGCTATTTCAGATATTCCAGTTTTGCGTGAAGTGGCCGAAGATTCTGTTCTTTATTTTGATAAGGACAGCAAGGAGGATATTGCTTTGAAATTAAAAGTTATTTTAACTGATGAAAATTTACGAACTAAATTAGCTCAAAGTGGTTTGAAGCGAGCACAGCAATTTAGTTGGAGAAAATGTGCTGAGGAGACATTAAAAGAAATTAAGGGTTTATAAAAATTTATTATTATTTTGATTGAATGCCATTCTTTGGGGCATTCTTTTTAATTTGCCTTTATCTGGTGGTATATGTTAAAATGAGAGATATGTTTAAAAAAATCAGTCAAATTTTAATATTTTTGTTATTATTAGCCGTTCCATCTCAAATGGCTAGAGCTTCTTTTTTTCCTAATGACCCTTATTATTATAATCAATGGTATTTGGAGAAGATTAAGGCTAATGAAACTTGGGAGAAAATTAATTCTAGTCCTAATATTATAATTGCCATTATTGATTCTGGTATTCAGGTTAGTCACCCTGATTTGGCTGGTAATATTTTTGTTAATAAAAATGAGATTGCGGGCAATGGTATCGATGATGATCATAATGGTTTTATTGATGATGTGAGCGGTTGGGATTTTGTAACTAATATTCCTGATCCATCACCTAAATTTTCTGCTAGTTTTAATAACTCTGGTGTTTCTCATGGAACGATGGTGGCCGGTATTATTGGTGCTGTTGGTAATAATAGTTTTGGTGTAGCTGGGGTAACTTGGAAATCAAAAATTATGCCATTAAAGGCGTTAGATGATAGTGGCAATGGCCGGATGGGCGATGTAATTAGGGCCATTGATTATGCTACTAATAATGGTGCTGATATTATTAATCTTAGTTTTACCGGTCAAAGCTATAGCGATGGTTTAAAAGAAGCTTTAGAGAGGGCTCACCGCGCCGGGGTTATAGTGGTGGCGGCCGCCGGTAATGATCAGAGTGAAAATCATGGCGTTAATATTGATAAGACTCCATTTTATCCGGCTTGTTATGATGGTGATAATGGTGAAAATTTAGTAATTGGAGTGGCGGCGACTGATACCATGGACCAAAAGGCGATTTTTTCTAGTTATGGTTCAAATTGCATTGATATTTCCGCTCCTGGTGTTAGCTTCTTTGGTGCAGTTTTTTATAATCCAGTAGCTGGCGACGAATATAGTCAATATTTTGATGGCTATTGGTCGGGAACATCAATGGCAACGCCACTGGTAACCGGAACCTTAGCTTTAATCAAAGAGGCTAATCCAAATTTAAGTCGAGATGAAATTACTAATATTCTGTTGCGTAGCACTGATAATATTAATAGTTCTAACCCTAATTATATTGGTAAATTAGGTGTTGGTCGTTTGAATATGTTTGGAGCGGTTAATTGGGCCAAGGAAAGATTAAATGACTATTCTGGACGTCTATTGGTATCTCCGTATGTGGCTGATTATTTTTCTCAAGTCAAGAATACTGAGAATCACCAAAACAAGATTCAGATTGTCACACCTTCTGGTGGCCTGTCAAAAGAATTTTTGTCGGATAATAATAAATATAAAGAAGGGTTGAATTTTGCCAGTGGCGATGTTGATGGTAATGGTAGCTCGGAAATTGTGGTTGCTAATGGCTTCGGTGGTCAACCAATGGTTCGTATTTTTGATGTTAAAGGAAAATTGAAGAGTCAGTTTTTAGCCTATGATGTTAAATTAAAATCTGGAGTTAATATTTCCGTTGGTGATGTTGATGGAGATTCTAAAAATGAGATTATTACTTCTTCTGGTTTTGGTTCTGAACCACTAATCAAGATCTTTGATTATCGCGGAAAATTGAAAAAGCAGTTTTTAGCTTATGATCAAAAGTTCAAGGGCGGAGTTAATGTGGCCGTAGGTGATGTGAGCGGTGATGGTTTAGCTGATATTGTTGTTGCCCCAGGATTTGGTGGCGGGCCACATGTCCGAATCTTTAGCGGACAGGGAAAATTAAAGAGTCAGTTTATGGTCTATGATCAAAAGTTTAAGGGTGGAGTTAATGTCACTGTAGCTAATATTGATGGTCGGTTTGAACATAGTAAATTTGAAATTATTGTGGCTCCAATGGAAGGGTCTGGACCACTAGTGAAGATTTTTGATAATTATGGTCAATTAAAAAAGAAGTTTTATGCTTATGATGAGAAATTTAAGAATGGAGTCAGTTTAGCTTCTGGCGATATCAATAATGATGGTTTGGCTGAGATTATTACTGGTGCTGGTCCGGGAGGAGCGCCTCATGTTCGGGTTTTTTCTCCGGACGGGGAGATTTTAGAGTCTTTCTATGCCTATTCTGATAGTTTTAGTAAAGGAGTTAGCGTGGGCTTTATTTTAATGGATAATTAGGTTATAATTATTTTATAATACATAAATTTATGCCAAAAGTTATATTTGATAAGCGCAATGTGCTCGTAACGGGTGGAGCTGGATTTATCGGCTCTCATTTATGTGATGAGTTGGTGAAGGAGTGTAAGGTTATCTGTTTGGATAATTTTATTACTAGCTCAGCTGCTAATATTGAACACTTGCTCCCTAATCCTAATTTCGTTTTCATTAATCATGACATTAGCCAACCATTAGACTTGGAAAGTTTGCCGGAATTAAAGAAATTTAAAATTAATTTTCAGGGTATCCAGGAAATCTATCATTTAGCCTGTCCGACCTCACCACGTCATTTTGAGGAAAATTGTTATGCTACTCTAATGGCTAATTCTTTGGGTATTAAAAATGCATTAGATTTTGCTGTAAAATATGGTGCTAAGTTTTTGCATTTTTCTTCTTCGGTTGTTTATGGTCCACGGAATTTAAATGATAATATGGAGAAGATTAAAGAAGATTTTTTGGGTCGCTTAGATCATTTGTCACCCCGGAGTTGTTATGATGAGGGTAAAAGATTCGCTGAGACTATGGTGGCCGACTATCGCCGTTTATTTAATATTGATACTAAGATAATGCGTATCTTTCGTACTTATGGGCCAAGAATGCCTTTGAATGACGATCAGATGATCCCTGACTTTATCAGTGACGCTTTGAATAATGAAGATTTGGTAGTTTTAGGTGATGAGAATTTTTCTTCTTCTTTCTGTTATGTTTCTGATGCCATTGATGCTGCTTTCAAATTAATTAATTCACCACTAACTGGCCCGGTTAATGTTGGGTCCGATGAAGATGTTAAAGTGGCTGATGTTTGTCGTTTGATTATTGAAGAGACCGGCGCGACTAATTCCAAGGTGGTATTCAGAGAGCGAAATTTGTTTATGACTGAATTACCTTTGCCTGATATTTTTCAAGCCAAGAACGATCTCGGTTGGATGCCAGTTGTGACTCTCAAAAATGGACTTAAAAAAACCATTTTTGATCTGCAGGCTAAAAAACAGGTCAGGGGATTTGGGTTTAATGGATAATATAACTAGATTTTATTTAAAATAAAAAAACACCAGATTATCTGGTGTTTTTTGTTAGAGAGATAATCTCTGCGGCATAATTATCTGGTGGCAACGGCTTCTTGGGGAAGTCTTGGCTTAGTCTTTCATAATTATCAGTAAAGTATTGAATTTTCTGGATTAAATCATCGGCATCACCCGGCTTGAATAATAGTCCGCCATATTCGTTTATCAATTCGGCTATTCCAGCTAAGTTTGATCCGATAGCTGGTAGTTTTGATCCGATTGCTTCATAGATGACTGTCGGGGAATTTTCATAACAGAGAGAGGGGACAATTAGGGCACTTGATTTTAGCATTAATTCTTGAATCTGATTATTTTCTAGTCTGCCTAAAAAAGTAATATTCTGGTGAGCAATTTTTTTGGCTTCCATTAAATAATCTCCGTCTCCGACTATGGTTAGCTTTAGTTCTGGCAGTTTATTAAAAGCTTCAATTAGAATATCAGATCCTTTAGCTTTAGAGACTAGTCCGACAGCCAAGAAGCTATTTTTATCTCGGTTTGAAGTATCAACTGAGTGATTGGTTTTAATCGGATTGGGGATGACTTTTGTGCGTGAGACAGGGAAGAATCCTCTTCGCTGGTGGAGCTCTAGGAGCCAATTAGAGGGGCAGATAATCACTTCCGGGGAGCCCATTAGGTCTTTAGTTAATTGTTGATATTTTTTGGCTAAAGGAGAGTCAATAATTTTTTCTTGTTGATAGAACATCAGCCCGGAAGGGTGGAGTAATTGAATATCGTGGATGATGTGGATTTGTTTTATCTTTTGTTTTTTAAATAATCTTGGTAATTTAAGCCCTAACCCCATGAGATTATTGGTGATAATTAGGTCGGGTTTTCTCTGGTTGATTATTTTTTTAACTTGATTCCTTTTTTGAAAGTTAAAGAGATTATTAATTTGCCAGAATAATCTTAGGGGAAGAGGCATCTTGTTCAGGTGATAATATTTTGATTTTAGATAATAGATATTATTTTCGGAGTATGATTTTTCGGGAGAGGTAGTAATCACAAAAACTTCATGACCCAATTTTTCTAGGTCTGAAACTAAAATGCTGGTGACAACTTCAGCGCCACCGCGATGATATGGGGGATAGAGACTATTCAATACTCCGATTTTCATAATTAATTAAATAATTGATTGAGACTTTTTTCGGTTATTTCTAAATCATATTTTTCTTCCGCTAATTCACGCGCCCTTAAACGCATCATTTCTCTTAAATCATTATCTTGCAAAATAATCTCTAGCTTCTCGGCCAGGTCATTAACATTATTTGGTTCAATCACAAAACCTTGTTTCCTGTTTTCAAAAACACTTCTGACCCCCGGAAGATTGGAGGCAATAACTGGAGTTCCGCAAGACAAGGCTTCAACCAAAACAATGCCAAAGGCTTCATTAGAATTAATGGAGGGTAGAACTAAAACTGAGGCTGATTGGAAAGCTTCAACCAATTTGTGGGAGCTAAGTTTGCCGGGGAAGAAAGTTTTTTCCCCGATCTTTAATTCCTCAGCTAGTGCTTGATAACCTTCTTTTAGATTACCTTCACCGCCAATTATTAGTTGCCAATTATGACTAGCCAATTTAGCGCAGGCTCTAATTAGATTATCAACTCCTTTAAAATAATGAGCTTGGTCTAGGCCACCGACAAATAGTATGGTTTTTAGATTTTGGTCGTGTGGATGATTGGGGCAGAAAACTTTAGTATCAACGCCGAAGGGAATTTCTTTAAATTTATCCGGATACTTATTGTATATATCTTTGATTTGACTGTTCTTGATATAATCAAGGCTGGAGCAGACAATCTGGTCAGCTTGCTTTAATAACCATGGTCTAATTAGAAGTGATGGTAGGCTTAATAATCTGGTTAGGGGTTTAAGGCCCAGGACATCCATGTGGTAATAGATTATTAATTTTCTCTGAGGATGAAAGCGCTTGAATAACCAAATTATCTCAGCCGTACCAAAAAAAGGATAATGTAAGAAGATAGCGTCAAATTTGGACAATTTTTTGTAGAGGGCAGGGATAAAGGCGCCGTGGCCGACCTTGATTAGTGGCTTGATGCTTTCTGGGTGAAAATTGGTTACTTCGTGGCTTTTTTCTAGTAACTCGGTGAATTGCTTGGCGCTATTTCCAATACCACCGGCATAGGGCGGGTAAGTGCAGACTATTTGGGCTATTTTCATGGGGATAAGTTAATTTTTAGCTATTTTTATTATACATTATTATGTTCTTCTCTGGTATATTGACTAAATATGATAAATGTTGTATGATGTTTTTATTAAGCTGTTAGGCAGATTCTCATTCGAAGCCGAACACTTGTAAAATAATTTGGAGGTTTCTAAAATAAGAATATATGACTAAAAAAAACTAGGTGGTATGCCCACCTC